>Ga0315339_1000036_pt1 | contig 262070 bp, 243 predicted proteins | sample ASW17metaG_FD_204514 | JGI IMG/M metagenome (GOLD analysis project Ga0315339, IMG submission 204514) | Ammonia-oxidizing marine archaeal communities from Pacific Ocean, United States - ASW #17 | ecosystem: Environmental > Aquatic > Marine > Oceanic | place: USA: California | collected 2016-12-05
CCTCTTCTTCGGCATCGTCGCCCATGTCGAACATCGGCAACTCAGCGCCGGCCTCTTCTTCGGCATCGTCGCCCATGTCGAAGGTCGGCAACTCGACCGCGTCTTCGTCGGCGGCGTCTTCAGCACCGATGTCGATGTCAAAGCCGCCTAGATCGACGTCGGCCACAGCGACGCCGGCCTCGGCCTCGGCAGTATCGTCGTCCCCGCCACCGACATCAGCGAACTGACCCATCAGATCGTCCGCATTGGACATGTCGCCCGAAGGCGGAGCCATCGCGGCCGCTGGTGCGCCAAGATCTGCGCTTGGATCGAGCTCCCGGATCTTGCCTTCTACCACGCTCGCTCCTGGGTCACCCTTCGCCATCAGGTATCCGTACGCGATCGAGAGCTGCTCAACGGCGTCCGAGACCTGGTCATGCGAAGCCATCTGCTCAGCCACGACGACCCGCATGTCGGTCTCGTCCGGGGCGAGGTCGCAGAATTCCACCAAGGCCCGGAAGGACTCTTCCATCTCACCCGCCTGCTGCATACGCTCGGCGTAGGTCAGGAAGTTGGTGCGCGCGTCAGGCAGGAACCCTTGCTCGGCACGGATCTGGCCCATGCGCAGATATGCCTGATGTCGCTCCGGCACATTCCGGATGATCTTCTTGCAGACTGCGATGGCGTTGTTCGGTAAGAAGGCCTCCATGTAAAGGTCTGCGGCCTGCCCATATGCCTCTACAGCTGCGTCGAGATTGCCGACTCGTACGCAGAGGTCGCCTACACGATTGTATAGTCCGGAATCCGGCTGGTCGTCTTGGACGAGCTGCGCAATGGCTTGCGAATATTGATCAAGCGCTTTCTGCCACTCTTCCTTCTGCTCGTGGCGTCGGGCTTGTCCTTTGAGCGATTCTATGCTCATGAGTCGTCCGGAGTCTGCGTTTTCGTGCCCTGACGGTCTTGTACGTGCTGGTCGAGACGGAGGGACAAAACGCGGGCTGGTTCTAGGTCAGGAAGGTGTAATTTGCCCGCCATGGCCGGAAGCACAAGGGCGTCAAGGATCATCCCAATCACTTGAGTTTCGAGGACTCTGCCCCCCAATGACTCGACTTCGCGCACAATGGCCTCATAGACCGCGATAGGCGGCGTAACTACTGGATCTTCGAGGTTCATAGAGATCTGTACACGATTCTGGCCTTGAAGGTGCAATCCGAGAGCTCTTAGGCCCGGAAAACCCCCGTTTTGCTCACGAATCGACCCAGCAATACTCTTGGCGTCGCGGACTTCGATTCCCTCAACAAAGACGTTCCAGGCCAGGAGCACTTCTCGGGCTCCCACGCATGTCACACCGGCACTCTCATGGGGACGTTGGGTGCCTACAGGCAGATCAGGCTCCTGGCCTTCAGGGAAGCCCTCTGCGAGCGACTCGAAGCCCCCACGTCGGAGATCGCCAAGCCCACGTCCGGGCGGATCGGCCGCCGCGCGGTAGTAGATGACCGGAACCCCGAGATCCGCGATCCCCTGCCCGACCCTATGCGCGACGGTGACGGCCTCCGCCATGTCCATGGCATGGAGCGGCACGAACGGCATCACATCCAGCGCGCCTACCCGGGGATGCACCCCTGTGTGCCCACGCAGATCGATGTGGTCTCGGGCGAATCGCGCCGCATCAACCGACGCCTTCGCGACAGCACCCGGATCCCCCACGTATGTGACCACACATCTGTGGTGATCGGGGTCGGCGGACCAATCCAGGACCTCAACACCCGCTCGCGCGATCGTGTCGACCAGGGCCTGAATCTTCGAAAGATCCTTCCCCTCGGAGAAATTCGGAACTGCCTCGAGGACTTTCACCATGTGCATATTCTAGCTTGGCACGCCTGAAGGCAGAAAACCCGGACGCCTTTTGGCGCCCGGGTCATCTAGGCCCTGGAAGTCTTCTGCCCTACCCCATCAACCACCCATCCCACTCACCAGGTCTGGATTTCCTGCTTGGATCTGATACGCCCAGTCGAAGATCATGAGCGCTGAGTCGTTCTGATCGTACCCCAGTAGCTCGACCCGCAGCACACCGTAGTGCGTGGCACCGTCGTCCCCGATGACGCGCAGCACATAGCTCATCTGCGTTTCCAGGAACTGGTCTGAACTCACGTAGCCCGAGCCCGGAGCGCTAGTTACATCGGAGCAACCCGCGTCCGCCGCGACCTGGCACTTGAGCGCCGTCGTCTCGAATCCGGTCGGGTAGACTCCGGTCCCGGGACCCGGTACGAGCCACCACCCGGCCTGGTCGACTTCGAGTCGAAAATGCCGATCCGACGATGTCCCGCTCATGACCGGATTTGTGTCCTCGCTCTCTTGGAACCGGAAGCCTGAAGACGCTGGCTCCCCGAAGAAGTCGAACACCCACTCGCCGTGGTAGTCCGGGCGAGGCGTGCCCTGAGCGACAAGACTCTCGAGTCCTTCATGGCCGTCCGAGTCCACGGCACGCACGAAGTACCACGACGTTTCGCCGTTCACGGCGAGCAAGTCCAGGAATCCTTCAGAATCGGTCTCACCGAGCAGAAAATCTGTCTCGTTCCCGGCGTCCTGGTAGACTCGGTAGAACGCGAAGTCACTCGACGAACGGGACATCTGGTCCCAGCTCAGGTAGATGGCGTTGTCGAGTGCAATCACACTGACAAGACCGGGTGGGGGCGGCCCCTCAGCGACGGGCACGGATACGTCAACCGAATAGTCGGTCGCCGTCTCGATGTCGTTGTAGTAGTCGTACGCTGACACGTAATACTCGTAGGTCTCCCCTCCGAGCACGTTCGCGTCCTCATATGTACAAGAGCCCCCAGTACAGCTGGTGATCTCGGCAATCAAGAAATAGTCGGAGTCCGTGACACGCCGGGAATAGACTCGGAAGGACTCACCGTCCCACCCCGATCCGAGTTCCCACCCCACCGTAACCACACCCCCGTAGTAGCTCGCCACGAGGTCGCGAGGGGCCGCAGGCCCTTCGTCGATCAGCACGAAATAGTCGTCTTCGCAGGCGGCTAGCGCCAAAACCATCAGTAGAGATCCCATCACCGCGCGTCTCATCGTCCCTTCCTCCATCGACCCTGGGGGCGGCTCCGCCCCGTTCTCGTGTCGACCAGAACATATGCACAGGGCATACCAAACTGTAAGTTGTTGTGATCCAACAGCTTAAGTAAGATTCAAGTAGGAAAAGTGTCACCCAGAGAGGACGCATCGCGACAACGTGTGAAGACACTTCGAGCGAACGGGGTCCGCTTCAAAAGAGCGTCCTTACCGGCGCCTGCTGGACGGGAGTCCAACATCGAGATTGCGCTGCTGGTAGTCGAACTTGAGGTCCGAATTATCGATCAGGCTCACTTCGAACCGGAACGACCAGTTCCCTGTCGCGGTCTGCAGGAAATCGAAGTTGGCCTGCCAACGGTGCAGGTCTCGGGTGAGGCGAATCGTATGGTCATTGAACGCATTCCGTTCCAGGTCATACGCGGTCCGCCAGCTCACGTCCCACATCTCCGTGGGTCGAAGCGTGACGGTGCCCGTCAGCATCTGATTTACGAGAGCCCCTTCCCCACGCGGGCGTTGCAGCGCGTATGAGAAATTGGCGTTCCACCCTCCGCCCGACCCTTGAGCGCGAGGCGCGCGTGGCTCTCGCCGCCCCCCGGGCACGATCGAGGACTCATCGGTCGGGCCCATGGCCTCGAACGGGTCCACATCCTGGAGTTCCTCGTCGTCCTGTTGGTCGGCGGGGCTTTCCTCTTCGTCGGTCCCCAGGAATCCGAGCCAGCGGAAGATCTGTGAGTTGGAACTGAGCGCGAACGAGAAATTTACCTGCGCCAGATGAGGGGCAAAAACCCTCGGCGCTTCGCCTTCGGCCGGTGTTTCATCAAAGAGTTCGTGGTCGACAGAAATCGAGAGTCCTCGGAGGTAGTCCGACGAGATCTGGTTGGAGAGACGGGTCGTCTCGAAGCCGGACAGGAAACTCCCAATAGAATCGGCTTGTACGAAGTCATATCGGACGACGCTTGTGCGGAGGGCGAGGAGACTAATTGGCGGGGAGGTCACCAGCTGTGCAGGGCCGGACGCAGTGTCCGCCACCAGCGACGCTGAGTCGGCCTCAGCCCGTTCCACGGCAGCCGCCATAATCGAGTCCGCGACAGCGATCGTGTCTGCCGCCGCCACAGTGCTGCCTGGCTCCTCCGGCTTCCGTTTCGCCTCCCACGTCTGATTGATCGTCACAGCAACCGCGTTCTTCGGCTGGAGTGCGCGTACCCCGAACACGTCGCGTTGCAGTTGGGTGGGGGCGCTCTCCGGACTCCAGTCCCAAGTGATCGACGGTGAGATCTTGTGACGGATCGCCTCGAAGCCGAGCACGTTGTTCCGGATGCCGTACAGGTCACCCTTGAGCGTAGCCCCAAACGACACCCGCATGGGAGCTGACACGAAGTCCCTCGCGAGTAACGAAGTATCGGCTCTCTCCATACTCCCGGAAATGGAGAGGCGCGGCGTGAACGTAGTCGACCCAATGATCTGTTTCTGGTAGTCAAGCGATGCGTTCCACGTCAGGTCGGCTTGAGCGATGTCGGTCGCCGGCGAGCCGATGATGAGGTCCATGGGGCTGGCCGAGTCACCCAGCATGAGGAGCGCGTCGGGCACACCCATCGTCGTGCGCTCCGTCAACTTCACCGACTGGGCGAACGAAAAACTACCGAGACTCAAACTGCTGCGAGCTGCGCTCGTCATGTTCGCTGTATTGGCCCCCGAGAACTCAAACTCGGTCGGCTGCACCTTGTCCACGGTGCGTCGGGTCAGGTTGGCGCTCCCCGACCACGTCATGTTGTTGTAGAACCGACCGCGAGTCGACGATGCTGGGAAGAGCGTGATCGTAGACAGCGATAGGTTCGCGGAAGGAAGCGTCCACTCCGTGCGGTCGTCTGACAGATACTGCTTGCGATTGGCGCCCAAAGAGAGTGACCCCCAATCGAAGCGACGGTTGATGCCACCCTCTGAATCGATGGACTGGGTGACCTCGGCGGGGTTGAACGAATTCTCTCGTACGAAGTCGTTGCTCGACGCATATCGACCGGAGATCCGCAACTGAGTCCGCTCGTCGATGTCCCAATTGTGACGCGTGTCGAGCGCGAGTTCGCTCGAGCCGTCCTGCCGCCAATACCTGCGGAAGTTCAGGTCACCGTCCAGAAACTGCTTGTTGAATTTGTACCGCACAGAACTCGTCAAGCTGAGGAAGTTGTCACTGAACCAGTCCATGGCCACAAGAGCGTCCGAGTAATCGCCCATGGCCCAGTAGAATCCGATGTTGCTTACCCTGCGCCTGTAGCCGCCGGAAGTCCGCACGATATCGTTGACGCTGAAACGTGGCGTCAGGATCCCCGATGCGCGCCCTTGGGAGAGGCTCTGAGCAATGAAAGGGAGCCAGACCACTGGGACATCCGCGAAGTAGAGCCGGACCGGGCGCGCGACCAAAACACTCCCGCCGATGATCTTGATCTGGTCGGTTTCAAAGTGGTAGTGCGGCTCTTCGAGTTCGCACGACGTGAACCGGGCGTGCGACATGAACGAAGAGTCCGGAGCCGCATAGGGCATGTCGCCGGTCACGTTCCATCGCCCGCCGCCTTCACTGAACGACGTCGACGCGTCGAACGCGGACCCACGTTGTTCCTCGATGTCATAGATCAGGCTCACGGACTCCACGGGGTCCTGGTCCGGCGGCGTGAACGTGGTCATCCCGGTCGTGATGAGACGTCCGCTCGCATCATTGAAGGTGATCGTCGAATCGGCCTCCACGTTCATGCCTTCACGGCTAACTCGGGCCCGACTGCCATCCGCCGCAGTGAGAACGAGGATCCGCTGGGCCGCATCGAAGTTCGCCGTCTCGGACTGATACTCAGTCAACGTAAAGCCTGGCATCCCGAAGAGGGCAGCCGTGATGGAATCGCCCCCTCCCCCACTCGGTCGTCTGCCTTGAAGCGCATCTTCGAGACGAACAGAGTCCTGCACGAACAGGATGCTGTCATACCCGGGTGGACGGCCCAAGCGCTGAAGGCGCTCCATCACCTTGAGTCGCGCCGAGTCGACTTGTTCCTGAGCACCTAGAGGGCCTATTGCAGCCGCGAGCGCTAAGCCCGCGACAAGAAGAGCGTTACTCCTCATGCCTCGGCGGCTCACTGACCTCTACGGACCCCGTCGGCGGCGTCGGGTCAGGCTCGAGCTCCTTTTCAAGCTCCTCACGGCGCTTGTCCTTGGCGCGATAGATGATCACGGAAAGCCAGATGCCCAGCTCGTACAAGAAGACGAGAGGGATCATCATCATCACGGTGAGGACGAGTACGTCACCGGGCGTGATGACACTGGCCAAGATCGTGATTCCTACGATCGCGTGCCGGCGCTTGCTGCGCAGGAACTTCGGCGTCACAAGCCCGATGACGCTCAGGATCATGATGACGATAGGGAGCTCGAACACCGCTCCGAACGCCAAGAGCATCTTCACGATCCAACCCAATGTCTTGTTGATCTCGAGTTGCGCATTCAAGGATTCAGCTTGGAACGCCTTGAAGAACTCGAGCGTGACAGGCACCGCCGCGAAGTAGGCGAGGGCCATGCCACCAACGAACAGGACCATTCCCAGATAAAGCGCCGGCACGATGGCTCGCTTCTCTCGCTTCTCCAGTGCGGGCGATAGGAACGACCACACGTGGTAGGCGAGGATGGGGAACGCCATGATGACGCCCGTATAGATCCCGAGCTTCAGCGTAACAAAGAACGCATCGCCTGGCGCGAGATACTGGAGCTTCAAATCGGGGTCATCGTAGACGACGCGAATTGGATCTACGAGGAGTTCCAAGACATTGAATCGCCACACGAGCCAGAATCCGAAAATGGCCGCGATGATGATCGAGAGCACAGACCAGAGAATGCGCCAACGAAGCTCCTCGAGGTGATCGAGGAACGGCATTTCTCCGCGGATTTGACGTATAGGTGACATCTATGGGGTCGGCAGATCAGAACAGCAATTCGACCTGGTTCTTGCGGAGCTCTTCACGCTCCTGAGCCGCGGTCATCTCATCGACGAACTCTTGGAACTCACCGGCGTCTTGGAAGTTCCGGTACACGGACGCGAAGCGGACATACGCCACACGATCCATTGGACTGAGGAGTTCCATCACCAGAGCGCCCAACTGAACACTGGGCACTTCGAGCCCGGCCTGCCGGGAGAGTCCGTCCTCAATATCGTCCACGAGCGCTTCCATTTGTGAGGCCGACACCGGCCTCTTCGCACAAGCGATCTTCACACTACTGAGGAGTTTCGTGCGGTCGAAGTCCTCTACCGCACCCGAACGTTTGAGCACCTGAATGGGCCGCTCTTCAACGTATTCATAGGTCGTGAATCGGGCATCACAGACGGTGCACTCACGACGGCGGCGAACCGCACGCCCACCTCGGCTCGCCCGCGTGTCGACCACACGGTTCTCCGTGGCATCGCACTGCGGGCAACGCATGCGTCAGCCTCCCTGTTTAGAGTACCCGGAATGCGTCCGATTCTTCATCGGATCTCGGCGAGCTTCTCCGCAGCGATTTCGGCGATCAAAGCATCCGGGTACGTGTTGATGACACGCTCCAAGAGGTCGATCGCCTCATCGTCATCGTCCCGTTCGAGATGGATCAGCGCCATACGATAGAGTGCATCGGGCACTCTCTCAGCCGTCGGGTGGCGTGTCTGGACCTCGCCGAACGCTGCCAGCGCCTCGTCCAACTCCCCTTGTTCCTTGAGCACGTGCGCGAGGTTGAACTGAGCATCCGGCGCCAACTCGTGATTCGGGTGGCTTCGCAGGAACTCCTCGAACGCCATGCGCGCGGTTGTCATCGAGCCGCGATTCATTTGATCGCGTGCGGTCTCGTATAACTGGTCGGCGTTTCCGCCACCAGGCGCAGTCCCACCGACCACCGCGGACGAGTCCGAAACAGGGCCGCGAGACACGGCCTGCGTCTGCGTCCGCATGTTCGAAACCTGATCGCGTATGCTACGAATACCACGCTGGTTCTCGCCAGCCAGAGCTTCTATCTGGCTGAGGCTCTCCCCGATCAAGCGCAGCTGGCGCGTGATGTCACCCCGGAAGTCGAAGATCTGATTCGACTGGGTGCGAAGCGTGTCCTGCGTGGAGATGGCCTGCATACGCAACTGATACAGCACGGAGTCTTGACGCGCGGAAAGCGCGATGAGCTCTGTCTGGAGATTCCGAATGTCGCCCTTGGTGGCGCAGCCACCGAGCGCAACGAGGGCGGCCATCGCAAAGATTGCGCGAGCCGCCGGATACCTGACTCTGTCAGTCATCATATACATGGACCCCTCCCCGGTTGTCCCGGGGGAGGGGTCCCGCAAGGGTCATGCCGCTAGTTGCCCGGGTTGATCGCGCTCGAGCCTGCGGTGATCTCGAACTCGGCCCGACGGTTCTGCGACCAAGCCATCTCACTCGAGGATCGGTTTGACGGGCGCTCTTCACCGTACGAAACGATGGAGAACCTGCTGGCCGGCAGTCCGGAGTCGGTCAGGTAGTCCCGAATCGCCGCGGCCCGGCTGGTGCCAAGCGCGAGGTTGTATTCGGTCGATCCACGCTCATCCGCGTGACCAGCAATACGGATCTGGACCTGAGGACTGGCGCGCAGGATCGCGACTTTCTGACGCAGAAGGCTCTGCTGATCCATACGGATCGCCGACTCGTCATAGTCAAAGAGGACCCGCTCCATGAGCGTGGTGCGTGCGGCGGCCGCGGCTGCACGCTCGGCAGCTGCAGCTGCTGCTGCTGCTGCTTCTGCAGCTGCAGCTTCACGCGCCATACGCTCGGCATTGGCTACGGAGTCACGGTACGCCTGAAGTGAGTCCTGATCAGCCGTAGGCGGCTCAGGCATCGGGGGTGGGTCACCCTTACAGGCTCCCACGGCTAGTGTGGCGGCCAAGACCGCTACGGCAAAACGACGGACGATCATCCCTGCTCCCGGGTAGAACGAACTTTAGTTCTCAATATGAGCGACGCCCACAGGCAAACTAGGACGTCGCAACGAAGGTAATGCGCTTTCCAACCTTGGAAAGGCCTTTAGGCATATAGGCCAAAACCCGAGCGAGCGCAACGCCGATCAGTTGATCGTACCCACCGACGGGGACCAGTCTGGAACGCCGACCCGCCTGCCCGCCAAGAGAGGCCGGAGGCGGCCGGAGGCCACGTCCACCACGAAGAGGCCAAAGCCCCAGCGCCGCTCACCCACGAATACGATGTGACGCCCGTCCGGAGCCCAGCTGGGGTCTTCATTAGTGCCTTCCCACGTCAATTGGCGCAGGCGACGACCATCGTTGGCCATGTCTGCCACCAGAATGTGGTACGTCCCGCGGCGAATTCGGCCATGGAATGCCACAAAATCCCCCTCCGGCGACCAGTCCGGTGACGTGTAGTAGCCGCGCCCCCCGTATTCGAACGGTGACAGCGTCTCCGCCTCACCGCCTGCCGAGGGCATCAACATGATCTGGGGCACAGAGGAGCCGAAACGATTGGTCTGAAACGCCATCCAGTCGCCGTCTGGCGAATACGACGGTGACAGGTCGTAGTGGTTGCCACCGGTCAGGAACTCCAGGCAGCAGTCCCGCCCAACGTTGTATGTGAAGATTCCGCTGCGCGCGTTACCGGTCACCGAGAACGCCAGCGTCTGGCCGTCCGGGTGGTAGGCAGGCGTCATGTAATCGCCACCGCCTCTCACGTCCGGCAGCTGTGTCTCCGCGCCGGTGGCGAGGTCCAGCTGGTAGATCCGCCAGTCACCGGACTTCATGGAATTGAAGGCGATCTTCTTAGCGTCTGGCGACCAAACCGGTGACAACAAGAGGTTTCTATAGTTCGTCACCTTGCGAAGGTTCTCACCGTCGGAGTCGATGACGTAGACATCTTTGTTGTAGTCGTTGTCCAACATCGTGAACGCGATGCGCGTCGCCGCCATGCCCGGGTCGCCCGTGGCCCAGCGTACGACTTCGTCCGAGATACGATGCACCGCCATGCGGAAATCGTCGTCCGAAGGATCCGGGAGCCGAAAGCGCCCTCTCTCCTTCGCCTGCCCGTAGATCACATCGTGGAGCTCCACGATGAGCACGTAGCCGTCACCTGCGCCTTCGACCTGGGCGGTCACGAGCCATACCGCACCAAGGCGATCCCAGAGCCTGTAGTCCACGACATCGCCCACGAGGCCGGCCGGTAGGGAGTCCATCACCTCGAAACGATCCGAGTTGCGCATGTCACGCCCGATGATGGCCTCTACTTCAGGGGCCAAGCCCCCACCGCCGAACCGTCCCGTGAACGGTTGGATGGCCAATGCCGGCTGCGGCTGGTTCTCGTAGACCAACCCCAAACTCACACCCGGAATCGATTCTTCCTCCTGGGCTGAGACGAGAGCCGCCGTTGAGAGGAGACCCACGACCAACGCGGCTCCACCTCTCATTCCCTTCCACACGTTCATGCTCATGATACTTCGCCTCGCGGCTCGAACTTGAATTGGATCGGGAGTCGCTCGTATGGCAGGTCGTCGGGGAGAGGTCCGAATCTCCCTCGACCGGCACATTCAACGGCGCCCAAGGCACTGAAATCGAAATCTGAGTTTCCTGAACGACCGACAAAGTCCATGTCAGTCACGGAGCCGTCGCGTTCGATGTAGAAGAACACTGTCGTCATCAAATTGCGGCCCTGTGGAGGCCGGAAGCAGTTCTGGATCTGTCGGATGATGTTGCCGTAGTATGCCGGGTAGTCGCGGCGAACGCCTTCCATTCGGACGTTGATGTCCTCTCCGGACTCCGTCGCGTCTTCCACGGGCTCTTCGGTGGTTGTCGCCGGTGTCGGGTCGTCCGCCACTTCAGTAACCGGGTCCGTTTCTGGCTCGGGAGGGTCTTCGGGCGGGTCCTCCTGCTCGATCGTGACCTCCTCCTCAGGCTCTGGTGCCGGAAGCTCAGGCTTGGGCGGAGTCGGATCGGGCGTCTCGACGGTCATTTCCTCGACGGCCGGGGCGAATTCCTCAGCCTGCTGGGTCGGCGGCGGCGAAACCAACTCGATCTCGTACGTGATGAACTCCATTTGCGGCGTGCTGCCCAACGAGGTCACCCAGGCCACCAACAGGAGCGTGACATGAAACGCCGCGGACGCAAGAGCGCTCTGGCGGTCGAAGGGATCGTGCCGTCGGGACATCTAAATCAGTTCCCCGGGTACGGCACGGCGACGATCGACCAATTGATGCCACTGTTCTGCGCACTCGCCATCGCGCGCACGACGGGTCCGAACGGCGCGAGCGAGTCTCCGCGGATATACACACGCTCGATGGTGCCTGCTCCCAGGAGCTGGCCCAATCCGCTCTGCAACGCTTCAGCCGTCACGACGGTCTCCTCCATGTAGATCGTCCCGTCCGCAGCCACCGTGATGAAGAACGGCTCGTCCTGCGAGGTGAGCGGCTGGACATCGGCCTCCGGGATCGACACTTCGATCCCACCTTGCATGATCGGTGCCGTGATGATGAAAATGACGAGCAGCGTGAACGCGACGTCAACCAGGCTCGTGACGCTGATCTCCGCGTTGAGGGGGAGATCTGCGCGGCCACCGCGCATCCGGCGGCGGGTGCCGAGGGACACTAGACGCGGCTTTCCCTAGCGAGCGTCCCAATGAACTCGCTGGAGAAACCTTCCAGCTCACCGCTGACCAGATTCAGCTGGGACACGAAGTGGTTGTATGCGATCACCGCCGGAATGGCGACAAAGAGGCCCGCCACCGTCGTGATGAGCGCCTGACCCACACCCGGAGCCACGGCCATGATGTTGCTGCCGCCCGCGGACGTGATGTTGAGGAAGACGTTCATGATTCCGATCACCGTTCCCATCAACCCGAGAAGTGGCGACACAGAGCCGATGATGGCCAGCCATTGAACGCCTTGAGCCAACTCGTCCCGCTCCTCCGCCTCTGATTTCTCCAGCACCAGCCTCAGGGCCTCCAACTGCATCAGGGACAGACCTGGAGCGTTCTGAGAACCTTCACGCAGTGCTCCAGGGCGAAGTTCGCTGAAGAAGTTCACTCCCTGACGAAAGACCCGTCCGTACGGGGACTCCGGCAACGACAGGATCGCCTTGTATGCATCCTCGAGACGCTGCGCCCGCTCCATATGCTCCAAGAACTCATCACCTTGGAGGCGCACTTCTCGGAACTGCTTCCACTTCTGGTAGATGATGTAAGCAGACACGCACGAAGCCGACGCGAGAAGGAGCAGAATGAGCTTCGTGGAGATCGTTCCCCCGAAGATCATGCCCATCACGGATGTCGGCGCTCTAGTTTGGAGAAGCAGCACGGCAGGCGTCATTCAGAGGCTCCAGCAGCCTGATTTTTGATATGTGTGTATGTAGCGTGCAAGCCTTGTTCCAAAGAATGGGCAGGAGCCCATCCATGAGACCGGAGCTTGGCCGTATTGAGCGTGCTGTGTCGCAACTCACCGGGGCGCTCGTCTTCATGTTTGCGGCCCGGTGACACACCGGCGACAGACTCGAGAGCGTCCGCGAGACCGACGACGCTCGTCCCGACGTTCGTGCCCACATTGAAGGCGCGGTCGTCGAGCGCCTTAGACTCCGACAATTCCATCTCGGATACGAGCATGTTCGCTGCCACGACGTCACCCACGTACACGTAGTCTCGGGTTTGTTCGCCGTCGCCGAAAATGGTGAGGCCTCGGTTTTTTAGGAGCCGGGTCGAGAAGATCGCTACTACACCCGCCTCACCATGTGGATCCTGGCGCGGGCCATACACATTCGAGTAGCGCATGGCTGCGTAGTCGATTCCTCGAATATGCCGGTAATAGTCCAGGTAGAACTCGCCCGCCAGCTTCGTGACCCCATAAGGAGAAAGGGGTGACTTGGGGGCCGTTTCAGGCGTCGGGATCTCCTGTGGCTCGCCGTACACGACGCCCCCGCTGCTCACAAAAATAAAGCGTTGCGTCCCTACCTCAATCGCCGCTTCGGTCAGGTTCAAGAGCCCCATTACGTTGATTGATGCGTCTTTGGCAGGATCAGAGACCGAGATCCGAACATCGATCTGCGCGGCGTGGTGGTTCACGAGATCGAAGCGGAACTCCCGAAAGAGGTTGCGCACGCCTTCGGCGTCTCGGATGTCCAACTCCACGAACGATGCCCCGTCGGGGACATTGTCCAGCTTGCCCGACGAGAGATTGTCGACAATCCAGACGTCATACCCCTTCGCCAGATACGCCTCGGAGATGTGGCTGCCAATAAAACCTGCCCCGCCGGTCACCAGCACCCGCTTCTTCATTTCGCTCATAAGCTCATCATCAACGAAAAGTCCCCACCGGACGAAGCCGGTAGAAACTCTGATTCTGCAGAGGAGATGCGAGGGGCGAAGAGCCTCGTCGCGTCAAACGTCATCGCATCTTCTTGGTGAGGCGCACCACAACGCCCTGTTCGAACACCGGGCTCGCGATATGCACAACCCGTGCAGCGGCCATGCCGGCCTGAGCACCCACCACCTGGAGGCGTCCTTGTGCAGCGTCTGTGTCGACTTGGTTGAACAACGTGAATTCATCACCCAGCCCGACGTTGTCCTCACTACCAACATCGAGGAAAACGATGTGACCAAGATCTTGGAGAATGGCCCGGTTTGCAGTGCCGATCACCATGGCCAGCGCACCATTCGACACGGGCTGAGCGTACTCACCCGCTTCGAAGTCGTACTCCGGCAACGGAGCAATGAACTGACCTGGGACGATACGACCGTATTCCTTCACGATCACACCGATGATCCCATCTTCGACGATCTCAGACACGTTGATCACACCCGTCGGGACGACGACTCGGCCGACGTCCTCGATGGTCCGGGTCACCGCGAAGACCTGAAGCTGGTCGCCCACCCGGGCCGCCGTCTCCATGGCCACATGAACACGAGCGTGTCCGCGAACGGTGGCGTCACGGGTCCGGCCACTAGCTTCGCCGGTCAGGGTTCCCGTATGCCAAGGATCCCCTTCGAATCCCGTCAGGCGGGGAGACGAATAGACCTGATCACGTGGCACAGCGATGTGATCGGACTCGACGCCGCGTATCACACCGGCACGAGCAACAGCTGTATCCTGGAAGAAGATCGTCCGGATATCTAAGCCGTCCCCAGTCGGTTGGGGCTCCGGCTCAGGCTCGGCCGGCGCTACATGCTCAGTCACCGGAGCCTCAGGCGCTCTCCCAGGTATGACCAGAACCTGACCCGGCTCGATGAGATTCGGATCGTCGATTTGTGCCTGATTTGCTTCCCAGATCCGACGCCAGTCGAATGGGTCCCCATAGTAGGTCGCCGACAGGTCCCAAAGTGTGTTGCCGTCCACGACGGTATGGGTCCCCTGCGCCTGCTGGGCGAGGGCAATTTCAGGCAGAATTAGAAATGCGAGAACTGCCGCTGCCGAGCGGGCCATATGCGCTCCTTCGGCAAGTAGTACGGGGCTTTTCGCCCGGTGAATACTTGCCCAAGATATTCACCATTACCGCCTGAGGTCAACGCGTTTTTTCAAGTTGACTTCAAATGTTTCCCTGACGCGTCGAGTCGAAGAAGCCGGGACTAGGCCGGCGCGCAGGCGGAATCCTGAGTCCGGAAGGGGTTTCTGATACCGGATACAGGCACCCGGGCGGCGGCGAAGCGACTCGCGGATGAGCCGTTGGAGGGGAAACTCTTGTTAGTATCATTAACCGCCTTTGTCGGCACCACTCACCCCGAACGCACCAGACCCATGCGCACTCGGCGCCTCATTTCGCTCGCCACCTTCGCGGTGATCGCACTCGTATCCTCATGTGTGGACGCCGAGGTATCGCCGACGGCACAGACGCCAATTGGAACCGCCACCTTAGCGGTGGTGCCGACCTTTTCGGGCGCCGTCGCCTCTTCCGCGGCCCAAGCCGGTGACATCACCCGGATCCGGGTGACGGCAAGACTGCAGAGTACCGCGGAGGTCCTGGCAACGTTCACGCAGGACGTGGACCCTGCCGCCAACGAGTGGACGTTGACCGTTGAGATACAGGTCCCGGCCTCGGGTGGACAGGCCGTGCTCACGATCGAGCTCGTGAGCGTGGCCAGTGATGGTGGAGAGACCGTCGAGTTCAGCGGCCAGACGCAGCCGATCCCGTTGACGACCGGGGCCCCCACTCAAGCCAGAGAAGTTCGGGTCGGCCGCGGGACCATCGAGAACCTGGGCGTAACGGGCCTCACGATCGAACCGACGGGTGATACCCTCGTGATCGGCGGCTCCACGAGTGTGAGTGCCGCGACCACGCCCGCCGACGCTTCTAATTCTCATAGGATCTTCTTCAGCTCTCTGGACCCGACCATCGCCACGGTTTCTGACAACGGAACCGTTACAGCTGTCCTCGACGGGAGTGCCCAGATCGTCGCCGCAGCAGGTCTACATGCGGACACGTCCGCCATCTTGGTGCTCAAAGGTTTCGCAGACCTGAGCATCCTGAAGCGTCTCACCAACGAGGAGCAGTCGAGCTTCAACGAAGGCGACGCAATTTCCTACACCGTGGTGGTGGATAACTTCGGGCCGCTGACAGCCTCCAACGTCCAAGTCCTAGATTCAGCCGATGCTGGGCTGACGCTCCTGTCCGGCCAGGTCACATCGGGGACCTTCGATGTCGTCTCGGGTGTCTGGGTGCTCGATTCGATGGTCAATGGAGCCACTGACACACTCGTTGTGTTGGCGCGTGTGGATGCTGGAACGGTGGAGCAGGCGCTCTGGAATCGTGCGCGGCACCTGGGCCTTCCACTCCAAGTGGATACGGCTGCCGGCAATGATGTCGACTCCGTGGAAATCCACGTCGTCGAGCCCGAAGCCGATGTGAACATCACAAAGCAGCTCGCGGACGACACTCGCAGCTACTTCGAGGGTGACACCGTTGAGTTCATGATTGCCGTTGAGAATTTCGGTCCCGGAGTGGCGACCGCTGTCCAGGCCCTCGATTCCTTAGACAAGGGCCTGACCTATAGCCATGTCGCAGACGCCGCTCCGTTCGATGTCACTTCCGGCGTGTGGACGGTGGGGGTTCTAGAGAACGGAGCTAGCGATACTCTCCGCCTTTTCGCCGTGATCGACTCCGGTACGGCCGGAGTGCAGTTATGGAATCGGGCACGGAGCCTGGGGCTCACGAACCAGGTCGACCTGGATCCGACCAACGACGCCGACTCAGTCTCGGTCTCGGTCAGCCACACCAACGCTGACCTCAACGTCTCGAAAGCTCTGGTGGACAACAGCGCGACGTACTTCGAGGGCGACACCGTAGAGTTCAGGGTCATCGTGGACAACTTCGGCCCCGCGACCGCAACGCTCCTAGCGCTGCGCGACTCTCTCGGGTCGGGAATGTCTCTCGTGTCACTGAGCCCGCTGCGCGGCCTCGTCGACATCGGCACCGGCACGTGGGAGTTGGACTCAATCGTTGGGGGTATGAGCGACACGTTGGTCGTGGCCGCCCAGATCGATTCCGGCACCGTCGGACAGAGGCTCACGAACTACGCGTGGAGCGTCGGTCTCACGGAACAGCTCGATACAGTTACGTCGAACGACGCGGCGTCGGCTTGGTTCTCCGTGGACGTGCAGTCGGCTGACATCAACGTGACAAAGACGGCCGACAACACACTGCCCTTCCCCGGCGACACGACCACTTGGATGATCGTGATCGACAACTTCGGCCCGTACACGGCGAAGAATGTGACGGTCTTGGACCAGGGTGACTCGATCATGATCGAGTCCTTCTCGGTCACGTCCGGAACAGTCGACACCGTGAACGGGGTGTGGACGATCCCGTCCATCCCGGACGGCGGCTCGGACACCCTCTTGGTGCGATCGGTCGCGAAAGTGGGACAAGTCGGCGACACGATCTGGAATCGGGTGCGCGTTCAACCGCTGACCACCGAGATCGACCCGGACTCGACGAACAACGCTGACTCGACCTTCATCTTCGTGCAGCAACGGTACGCGGACCTCAACATCACGAAGACCGTCAGCGACAACGAACCGTCCGAGGGCGACTCCATCGTCTACACAATCGTGGTCGAGAACTTCGGTCCTCACGATGCGAACAATGTCCGGTTGAAAGACATGTCCGACAGCATTCCAACGACCGGAGATGCCGTTGTTACCGCCACCCAAGGTTTCACAGACGACTCTACTTGGACAGTGGGGACGATTCCTTCGGGCGGAGCGGACACCCTTCAGCTGCGGATGCAACTGGATTCGCAGATGGTCGGCGACACGCTGTGGAACCGGGTCCTAGTCGATCACTTGGATGAGGTCGACTCCGCATCTTGGAACGACGCTGACTCCGCATTCATCGTGCTGGATCAGAAGGTGGCCAACGTCGTGCTACACAAGTTCGTCGACAACACAATGCCGTACGAAGGTGACACGATCGCCTACACCATCGAGCTACAGAACTTCGGGACCCACACGGCAGATTCAGTACAGATTTATGACTCGCTCCAAGCCTTCTTCGACGGTGACCTCACGGTCACAAGTAGGACCCTGACCAACGGGACGTTCGATACGCTGACGAGCGTGTGGACCGTTGGACCGTTGGCACCCGGACAAACGGATTCTCTCCGGCTCGCGTTCCAGGTCGACTCGGGCACGGTCTCGGACACTTTAGTCAACCACGCACGTGTGTCAAAACTGTTCGGTGCTGCGGAGTTCGATACCACGAATGACTATGCGAGCGCATCCGCCGTGGTGGGCCAGAAGACTTCGGACCTAGCCCTGTCCATGGGCGTAGACAACACGATGCCGTTCGAGGGCGACACGGTCACGTTCTTCGTGGAGCTCCATAACTACGGGTCCTTCCCCGTCGTCCTAAAGGACGTGCAAATCAGCCAAACGCACGACAGCACGCTTAGCGAGCCCTACGCGAACGCGCCAACGACCGGCACGTGGAACGGCTCGGTATGGGCTATCGACTCCATATTGCCGGGCGGAACGGACACGCTCTTCATGGCGATGGAGCTCCAGGTCGGTATGTCCGTCCCCGGTGACACGCTGCGCAACAGCTTCTTTGTGGTGACTTCCCATGGCGCGTTCGACACCGATCCCACCAACGACACTGCTAGCGCGTTCGTAGTGCACCAACAAAGGGTGGCGGACCTCAGCGTCGTGAAGACCGTGGACAACACGAATCCCTCGGAAGGTGAGGACCACACCTACACGACCATCATGAGAAATGTCGGCACTCTGCCGGTTGGCGATGTCGTTCTGAACGACCCGATTCCTGCCGGGTTGAGCTATGTGAGCAGAAGTTCGAGCCACGGTGCCTTTAACCACGTGACGGGTCTGTGGGACCTCGGCTCGATAGTCTTTAATCCCGGTGACACGGCCTGGCTGAGCGTGACGCTCGATCCCGATCCGGGCTCGATCGGTACAACGATCCAGAACACAGCGACCTTGGCGACCCCGCTGGACGCGAACTCCGTGAACGACACGTCGAGTGTCGCTGTCACGGTGCACAACGCGGACCTCTTCGAGATGTCGAAGACCGTAGACAACGCCACGCCGTCCGAGGGTGAAGACTTCACCTACACGGTCATCTTCCGGAACATCGGTGCGTCCGAACTCGAGAACGTGGACGTCTACGACTCGATCCCGGCTGGTCTGATTTACGTCTCCAGGTCGACGAGTCACGGTGACTGGAACAACACGACGGGCCTCTGGGACCTCGGCTCGACGATCTTTAATCCCGGTGACACGGCCTGGCTGTACGCGACGCTCAAGCCAGCCATCGGAGCCAGCGGGACCACCATTTGGAACCGGGCGTGGGGCTCACCGGACCAGACGGACGCTCAGACCACCAACAACATGGACAGCGTGACGGTTAACCCCACCTACGGGGGCTACGTCGACGTCACGAAGTCCGTTACGAACGCTTCTCCTCAGGAAGGCGAGACGGTTCAGTATGAGATCACCGTCACAAACAACGGAGCGGGCACCGCGACGAGCGTGAACCTGCTGGACTCACTGCCAACCACCGTGGGAGACAAGGCCCTCGTGGGCGGATTTCCGACGCAGGGCAGTTGGGTCTCCGGCGCAAGCAACTGGAGCGTTGCCAACCTGCCGGCGGTCGACCCTAAGCACGATGGGTCGATCGCAGAGGGAGCCCGCGGCCACTTCGATGCCGAGCCGCCGTGGAGAGGACCTGACGCCGCGCTGCGACAACGGGGCATTACGGACGACTGACATAATCAAGAAGGCGCCGCGCTACCTCGTGGCGCCTTTTGGGTCCTCCATTGCCGACGCCCACCTTCCCCGCCCCACCACTACGTGGTCCAGCACAGGAATCCCGAGGACCCGCCCGGCATCCGCAAGCTGCCTCGTAACAGCCCTGTCTTCCGCGGAGGGGGTCGGATCTCCCGAAGGATGGTTGTGAACCAGCACGAGCCCTGACGCACCTTCAGCGACCGCCGCTCGGAACACCTCCCTAGGGTGGACCAGTGAAGCATCCAGTATTCCACGCGTGACCAATACCTCCCGAACGACCCGGTGACGCGTGTCTAGAAGGAGGGAGTGAAACTCCTCCTGAGACAAATCACGCAGTCGGGGGCCCATTCTGCGAAACACGTCTGAGGGGCCTCTGATATGGTCGCTCGCGGAGTCGGGCTCAGCGGCCGCCCGTCGACCCAGTTCTAGCGCCGCCACAATCCGCGCTGACGTGGCTCGTCCCACGCCTGATATGGCCTCGAGTTCTGAGACATCGAGCGCCGCCAGCCGTCTCATCGATCCATCGGCTCGGTCCCAGAGAACCCTTCCCACCTCTTGAGCTGACATGCTCGAAGTGCCGGTCCCGATTACGGCGGCAAGCAGCTCTGCTACGGTCAGGCCGCGAGGGCCGAGAGAACGAATACGTTCACGGGGTCGATCAGGGTCTGAAGTAAGCACCCACGACGATCACATAAGGCGACCGTCGCTGACATGGCGGAATGAGACCTACACGACCATCCGCATCACAACAGCGTCTTCCTTCGGCGCTTCGTAGTACTTCTTCCGCACACCGACTTCACTGAAGCCGAAGGACCGGTACAGGTCCGCCGCCGCCGTGTTCGAGGCGCGCACCTCGAGGTAGACCGTCTCGACACCCTGGTCTTTCGCAAGCGCGAACATTTGATCCAGGAGTCGTCGGGCATATCCCTGGCGGGCAAATTCGGGGCGGACCGCGACGTTGGCCAATTCACCCTGATCCAGAATGCACCACATCACCCCGTAGGCGATGATTCCGGCGTCATCATGTTCCACCACCCACAGCTCTGCGCCAGGGCGGTCCACGAGCCCCTCGAACGTGCGGGAACTCCACGGCACGGAGAATTGCTGGCCTTCGATGCCTAGGACACCGTCGATGTCCTCCCGGCGCATCGGCCGGATCGTGGCGTTGTGCGGCGCCCCGGAAGTCGCGGCATCTGCCACGTCAGCCCTTCCAGGCTTTGTCGGGCTGCCATTCGCGGATGTACCTCGGCTCCCAATCCTTCACTGCCTCGACAGCTTGAGTGTCCGGGTGCAGGGCCAGATATCGGAGTAGCGCATCCGCCGTCGGGTGCGTCGCCGGTTCCGGGGCGACCTCGAATCCCGCGCCAACGATCGCCGCCCTATGCCGGTCCGCCCCGTCCCCGAGGAAAATCGAACCCGGGGGTACTTCAGCGTCGAGTACATCTCGAAGCGAACCGCCGTGAGGCGGCACGAGGGTCTCGACCCCTATGCGCCCGATTCCATAACAGGCGCCGTACACCCGGTCGCCCCTGGCATCGAACAAAACGTAGCGAACGCCCCCGCCATCCAAGGCCAGCGCAGTGGCGGCCAAGCTCGAGATGGCCCAGAGCGGGCACTTCCATCCGTAGATCAACCCTTTCGCCGTCGCTGCGGCTACGCGTACGCCAGTGAATGAACCCGGCCCCTCACCAACCACGATGCCGGCAACTTCCTCGCGATCGAGTCCCGCTTCTTCGAGCACCTCGTCGATCGCCGGAATGAGTCGCGACGCGTGTGCTGCCCGTTCGGTGAGGACTATACGAGCCATCACCTCGCCACCTTGAGCCACGGCCACGGAGCCGATGGAGCCCGAGGTGTCGAACGCGAGATAGAACCGATCTAAATGAAAGGAGGTCATGACCCAGATACCGACATCGGGAACGCCGCCAAATCCGGAGGCGACCCGACACGATCGACTCCGACTTCTCGGACCTTGTAGTCGTCGTCAGGCACCGTCAGGTCGATGATCCAATAGTCCTTCGGCATCAGGTCTTCGGCACGGCCCGGCCACTCGACCAGCACGATCTCGTGATCGGCGCCGAGTTGCTGCCACCCGAGCTCCCAAAGCTCATCCGGCGACTCCAACCGATAAAGGTCTAGGTGTACGACCTCGAGGCCATCGTCCGCCGGGTATCGGAAGAGGAGGTTGTAGGACGGCGACGGCATCGCTTGGGAGACACCCGCACCTTCACCGATCGCTCGGGCCAGGACCGACTTCCCCGCCCCGAGCTCACCGCGGAGCCCGATGACAATAGGCGTCACGCTCGTGGACCCGATACGGTGCCCCCAACGCACGAGGCTGGCTTCGTTGAGCCTCATCCCTGGGACTGCCTCATGCCTTGGCCGGAAACCCCTTGAGCCAATCGACTGTGAGCCTGAGTCCCTCAGGGAGCGGGACCTTCACCTCATATCCGATCCGTTCACGGATCTTGGTCAGATCCGCCAGCGAGTCGCGAATGTCCCTCGCCCGGCCAGGACCGTATTCGGCCTCACCTTCAACACCGAGCGCTTCACGAATCGCTTCCCAGAGATCCGTCACGCTGATCCGGTCGCCGCATCCCACATTGAAGACTTCGCCGCTCACGCCCTCCGCCGGGGCCGTCGCTGCGAGCAGATTCGCCTGAACCACGTTCTCGATGTAGGTGAAGTCCCGGGTCTGGCCCCCATCATCGTAGATGACGGGGGTACGGCCTTCAAGCGCCGCCGTGGTGAAGAGCGGGATGACGGCGGAGTACATCGACTTAGGATCCTGGCGGGGACCGAAGACGTTGAAATAGCGGAGCACGACGGTCTCAAGCCCAAAGAGCTTCAGGAAGACCTGCGCGTAGTGTTCTCCAGCGAGCTTCGCGACCGCATAAGGTGAGAGCGGCAGCGACGGCATCGTCTCGACCTTCGGCAGAGTCGGCGTGTTCCCGTATGCCGAGGACGATCCCGCGCCTACGAAGCGTTTCACACCTGCACCATGCGCCGCCGTGAGCATGTTGAGCGTGCCCGTGGCCGCCGCGTGGTGCGACAACAACGGGTCATCAACCGAGCGAGAGACAGAGCCGACGGCCGCCTGATGCAGCACGTAATCCATGTCGGCACACGCGGCGTCACACGCCATCCGATCCGTGACCGAAGCCTCGTGCAGGTCGATACGGTCCGCGAAGTCTGCCAAGTTCTCGCGCTTGCCGGTCGAGAAGTCGTCGATGACTCGGACCCTCACACCTGCATCGAGAAGTCGCTCAACGAGGTTCGATCCGATAAAACCGGCTCCGCCGGTCACCAGAAAGGACTTGTCGGAAAGCTTCGTCATGGCTTTGGGTGTCGGTGGCGGCTGGGCAGAATCGCTCCGCGGAATCTAGCGATTCTCATTTGCGATACAGCCCCTCGGCATCGATAAAGGCAGCAACCTCAGGCTGCAGGTCGGCGGCGGACTGCCCCCCCTGAGCAATCGTATTTCGGATCTGCGTAGAGGAAACGTCCACGCGAGTGACCGGCACGAATTGGGCGCGTTCCGCTCCGGGCACATCAGGCACATGGTCCGGTGCAGCGACACCGTTCCGGTCCATCACCACGAGCGTCGCCATGCGTAAGATCTCTTCCGGCGCGCGCCAACTCTGGAACGACGCGAATTGATCCGCCCCGAGAATCAAGAAGAGCTCCGCCTCAGGGTACACCTCCCGAATCTCTCTCATGGTGTCGACCGTGTACGAAGGACCTTCCCTACGGATCTCCGTTGCGCTCACCGCAAAGCGGGCATCGTCCAAAGTCGCCTCGCGCACCATCTCGAGGCGCAACGGTGCCGAGGTCAGATCCTCACGCGACTTATGGGGAGGATCGCCTGCCGGAATCCACAACACTCGATCCAAGGCCACCGCATCCGCCACGTCGCCCGCAACCGTGGCATGGCCAATGTGGGGCGGATCGAATGTGCCCCCAAAAAGACCGATCCGGAGGGGTGCGGCAGCGGCGCTACTAGGAGCCGGAACCACCGCTACTCTGGAGCGAGGTTGCTGCTGCGGAATCGGGATAGCGACTCAGGAGCAACTCCTTCGCCTCGTCCGCTAGATCCTGGTACCCAATGGCCACGTTCGAATGGTACACGCCTGCCAGCGCCATCGGCGCGAACTCAGTCTCGGTGTAGAGATTCGCAACGAACTCAAAGTATTTGATCGCGGAGTCGTAGAGTTTGCGCCGAAAGTAGAAATCTCCGGTCATGTACTCTTTCTCGGCAAGCTTCACGCGCATCGAGTTCGATAGCTGAGCCGCTTCAGCAGACTGAGGCGTCCCCGCATAGTCGACCACCACGTTCCTGCAGACGAGGATGGCGTCGTTCGTGAACGTCTGATCACGCGGCATAACAGGAGACAACGACGCGAGCGAGCGACAAACGCCAAGCGCTGCCACAGGGGCGTCACCCTCACCTGCATAGCGGTCTAAATAACGGACGTACTCGGCGCGAGCCGTTAGGAAGTCCTGGGCACCGAAGTGTGCGTGGGCGAGCATGAGTCGCGCCTCAGGCACACGGTCCCAATCTCCGAAGGACAGCAGCAGGCGGTCGAGGGCTTCAGCGGCGTTGAGGTACCCACCCTCCGAATACTCCTGGGTCGCCGTGGCATAAAGCGCCTCAGCGTCCATCCCCTGATAGGGAGACGCAGTGCTACCGCACGCGGCCAGCGCGAGGGCAAGGGCGAGAATTCCGAAACGTCGGGTCATGTTTAGCATCGGCGGTGGATACACTGCGCGTGTCTGTGGGTTTCCTATTACCTGCACCGGCCATCACGAAGCCGTTCTAGGCCTCGGCCGAAGCGAATTTCATCGAAGCGAGCCTGTGCTCGGTCCACCAGTGAACCGGCCTGATCTGCATAACGCACCTGAGCGTAGGCCTCCATGGACAGTTCGCACTCGCCCATCTCAGCGAGAATCTCGCCTTTCTCGAACCAGGCCTGACCTTGGATGTTACGGGGCTCCCCGACTTCGACGGCTCGCGTGATCAACAAGAGCGCTTCTTCGAGCTCTTCCGGCTCAAGAGAGGACCGACTGCGCAGGTCTCGGGCTCGCGTAAACGCACACGTCCCGATGTACCAATCGACCTCTCCTCGCTGCCACGGGCGAACCATCTCACGGAAACGTTCGAAGTAGATGAGTGCATGCTGACAATCACCGATCTCCTCGTATGCGTTCCCCACTTCGAAGACGATCTCAGGTGCCGAATCCGTTGCCTCGGCCATCGCCTTCTGATAAAAAGGCAGCGCCCGACCGTATTCGCCGTTCTCGAAATAGTGGCGGGCAAGCGGCAGTGACATCGTGCCGACGCCGATTCCTGCCCGCAGGCGAAGGGCCGTCTCGACCGCCGTAGCCATCGCGAATCGATCGTCGGTGGACTGAGCGTCACGGGCCAAGTACATGAGGTCCGAGACGGCTTGGTCGACCAAGCCAGGGTCCTTCGACGCAGCTTCTTCGTAGAAGTCGCCTGCGTCGTCCACGCGGCCCATCGTCGCATACGTGTGCGCAACCCGTGCCACGACTAGGGGATCTTCCGCGCCCTGCCGCACAGCGAGGCGGTACTCAGCCAGGGCCTCGTCGTAATTCCCCATGGCGAAAGCCTCGTCACCACGCCTTACGGCGGTTTCCTCCGTCCCACGTGTGGTGCACGCACCCACGGTGGCGGTGGCCAGAACAGCCATCAAGAGGAGTTTACGCATGGTAGGCTTCAAACAATCGAGGGAAGATCAGCGGCCCGCAGGCCTAAGTGCAGAATAATAGTAGCAAGGATCGGGCCTACCCTGCCTCTTTGCTGGCCTCGGACTCGTGGACGCACGGAAAGCTGACCCCCGCAGATGCCAGGTAAGCGCGGGGGAGCACATCCTCGGGATCTTCCGCGGCACACTGCTTCCACGCTCGGACCGCCCCCTGGGTAGAGGTCCCCTAAGTGCGCGTGTGTGATGGCGAGACGGCATTGTTGTGGACGTCAGCGAAGTACGGGTAGTCCGCTAAGACGCCCAGGAAGGCCTGGAGCGCACCTTCCCGAAGTCATCTCGCTCCCAGGCGCTCACACCGCGCCGGACGAGTTGGCGGGCTTCCTTCTTTGGTTGAAAGACTAGGACTCCGTCGCTTCCACCATCACGGCTTCGACGTGATCTGCGACGTATGCCATGTCATCCAAGTCGAGCGTGTGATCCACCTGGAACATCAAGCTCGTGCGTCCAAGCTCGGCGGCGACGGGAAGCGGATCCGGCAAGGACCACCCACGCGCCGCAAAGGCAGGCTCGCGGTAGATCTCCGGACAGCTCCCGCCGAAACAAGGTGCGTTCCTGTCTTTGACGCCCTGAAGGACCCGGTCGCGATCCCAGCCGGACCTGAGCGCGCTTGGTTCTACGTACGCATGAAGCTTGTACCACGCGGGCCCGACGTGCGCCGGCGGGTTCGGAACACGAAGCCCAGCTATGTGACGAAATCGGTCCATGAGGTAGTCGGCGTTTCGTGCCCGTACGGCCGCCCACGAGGGCAGCTTCTTCAACTGCCGACGCCCGATGGCACTTTGTACTTCGGTCATCCGTGCGTTGCTGCCAAAGTCCGCGTGGATCCACTTGTAGGCCGGAGACTCGGCCGCACCGGCCATGAGGACGGGGTCCGTCCCGTTATTCTTATACATGATCATCGACCGAGCGAGGTCATCGTCATTGGTCACGACGAGTCCCCCCTCCCCGGCCGTTGTCATGATCTTGTCCTGGCAAAACGAGAACGTAGAAATCCGCCCAAAGGTGCCGACCTGCCTGCCTCGATACGTCGCCCCGTGCGCCTGAGCGCAGTCCTCGACAAGATGCGCGCCACGCTCGGCGCACACGGCCTGGAGATCATCCACTTCCGCAGGCCACCCCGCGAGGTGGACCACCACCACGACCTTCGTGTCCGGCGTCCACGCGGCAGCCACGGTTTCCGCAGTAATGTTGCCACTGTCGCGATCCACATCGGCCACGACCGGACGCGCGCCAACAGCCACTGCCGCAGCGGCCGTCGCAATAAAGGTGCGCGCGGGCACGATGACGTCGTCCCCGGGCCCCACACCGAGGGCCCTATAGGCCAACTCAAGCGCGACCGTCCCGTTCGAGAGGGCGACGGCGTGGCGACTCCCAAGGTAGGTTGCGCACTCGGCCTCGAAGGCACGGCCCTCTTCGCCGGTCAAATAGTTGACACGACCCGACTCGAGGACGCGCTGTGCGGCCATCAATTCGTCTTGCTCGAACCGAGGCCAACGCGTCCATCCGGGTTGAATGGCGCCCGACACTAGTCCTCCACCCGCCCACCACCGACGCCGGTGATGGTCATAATCAGATACTTGATGTCGCCTCTCACACGGTAGTTCAACACGTACTCGCGATTTAGTCGGACCTTGGCTGGGAACAGAACATCTTCGTTGTAACGGTCGGGATCTGGAACCCCTTGGAGCAAACGCTCTTCGTCGCGGAAACGAAGAGTGGCGGGGCCGGTCACACCCGGCCGTACCGCCAAGATTATCCGGTCTTCCTCCGCCAGTCCTTCATAAAGCTCCGGCATGTCGGGTCGCGGGCCGACTAGACTCATGTCCCCGACGACTACGTTCCACAACTGCGGGAGTTCATCGAGCTTGAATCGCCGCAGAAAACCGCCGAATCGAGTGACCCGGGGATCCCCCAAAACCGTGACGTGGGTCGCGGGACCGCCCAGACGCATCGTGCGGATTTTGTGGAGTCGGAACCGCTGCCCGCCGCGGCCCATGCGCTCTTGGCTGAAGATGCCCGACGCGCCCGTCTCCCACCGGGCAACCACTCCGAGTAGCACCAGCAGCGGTGCCGACAGAACCAATGCCGGCACACAAAGGCCAAGGTCCAGAAATCTCTTGAGGAATCGACTCGCCGGAGTCAATGGATGGGAGGAACCATCACCGAGTCCAGGCATACCCCGTCCTCTCCATGGTGGGCCGGATCAGATGCTCCAGTGCGCCCACCTCGTCGGCCGAGAGGCGCTCTGCCCACCGACTTACACTCCCATCGCGAATGAGCGCTGCCGCCGCATCCAAGTCGACCTCAGGCACCCGCGCGTCTAAGCGCCACGACGCTGCTGATGCGCCGTCAGTCAGCCACTCGGCCAGGCGCCCAAGCTCATGCCTCGGCTCAGCGACGAAGTCCTCGTACCGAATCCTGATCGAGTCAAAGGGGCCTAGTTCGCTCAATGCCTGTGAAGAGGCATCAACGCACTCGCTCCACTGCTTGCCACAGACACGCAGCACGGATCCGGACCGCACCCAAGCATCCATACCGTTAAAGCGGGGGCCCCAGCTGGAAAGGCGACGCTCGCCCGACACGAGCTGCTTGATTCTGCCGGCCACAAAACGTGCGCCATACCTGGGGAGGTCCGAGGCAGGCACGAAACGGGCCTTTCGTGCGATGTAACTGAGAGACATCCCCGATGTCCAACGCTCCCGGGCGGACACGACCGCATCTCGCCCGTCACGGACGATCTGGATGAAACGAGCCTCGGGAAACACGGCCTTCACGAACGCGACCCGTAACGAGGTCGCACAGGTCTTCTCGACCAAGACACCATCCAGTCCGGTGCCCACGAACCGCGCCTGCGCCCGTCGAAAGGCCCCCCGCAGGTACGCACTCACCTCAGGCGTCGCATGAGCGGCGGTCAGCTCATCGCTCGGATGGCCGGCGTTCCCATGACGCCACAACGGGTTGATCTCATCACACGGCCATGTCCCGAATCCGGGAAGCGACACAAGAGCGTCGCGGAGGACGTTCGTTCCGGATCGAGCCGCCCCCACAATGATCAGTGGCCGCAGACTTTTCGCGTCCGTCAAACGGGCTGCGCCAGCGACTCTCCCAATGCGGCGCTCGCCTCTTCAGCGGTCTCTTCAGACAAGAGCTTCGTCGCAGCCTCCTGATCCGACGTCCATACGGACGTACACGGGATGGCGCCACGGTCGCATCGATCCGCGTAGCGGACTGCGATCTGAGTCACTTCGTCCATCAGGCCATCCGCGAGCTGCGTGGGCACGAGGCCCATGTCCAGGAAGACCTGGTTGGTTACGCGAAGCTCGTTCTCCGGTGCTTCCTTGCGCGGATTCGCGACGTAATGGATCGGGACGCCCGTGCGTGCGGCGATCATACGCGCCAAGTCCTTTACCCGATGGGTCTCGGTCATCTGGTTGAGCACCCGCACCCGTTCGCCGGCCACCGGTGGCTGCTCGATCGCGAGCTGCAGACACCGGGTGGTGTCCCGGATGTGGATGAACGCCCGGGTCTGACCACCCGTGCCATGAACGGTCATCGGATACTCGACCGCGGCCTGCATCAAGAAACGGTTCAGCACCGTTCCGTAGTCACCGTCGTAGTCGAATCGGTTGACGAGTCGTTCATCGAGCAGCGTGTCCTGCGTGTTCGTGCCCCACACGATTCCCTGATGAAGGTCCGTCACGCGGAGTCCATCATTCGCGTTGTAGTACTGGAACAAGAGCTGGTCGAGCGTCTTGGTCATGTGGTACACACTGCCCGGGCTCACCGGATACAAGATCTCCTTGTCGATCAGGCCACCGTCATCGGTGGGCACCTTGACCGTCAGGTATCCCTCCGGGAGCGCGGTTCCCGCGGTCCCGTATCCGTAAACGCCCATCGTCCCCAGGTGCACGATATGGATGTCGAGCCCTGATTCGACCGTGGCAGCCAAGACGTTGTGCGTCGCGCGGATGTTGTTGTCCACCGTGTAGCGCTTGTGGACCGAAGACTTCATGGAGTATGGGGCGGCGCGCTGTTCGGCAAAATGCACAAGCGCGTCAGGTTCAAAATCGTTCAAGACGGCCAGCAAGCGGTCGTACTCGAGCGCCACGTCCATCAGCTCGAACCCGATTTCCCGTCCCGTGCGTTCCTTCCACACGGCGAGTCGAGTTTCGATCGAGGCGATCGGTGTCAGCGACGATGCACCCAACTCCTCATCGATCCGTCTACGAGACAGGTTGTCGATGATCGTGACGTCGTGACCTTCGCGCGACAAATGCAGGGCGGTCGGCCACCCGCAAAAGCCGTCGCCCCCCAAAACCAGGATTTTCATCAATTCTCGGTCGAACCTGCGGCGAGATGATTGGGCAGGGGCTTCTCAGCCCTCAGACTAAGGAAATAAGGCTGTTTACTTAGCTGAAAACAACCTGCCGCGGGGTTTAGGAGGACGGGGTCGCTCTGCACTCCAGAAGCTGCCCCACTACAAAATGGGCATCTTCCTCAGTCATGCCGTGATGCACCGGAATCGAAAGCAATGTCGCAGCCAGATGCTCCGCGTGCGGCAGGGACTGAACCCCGTAGCGTTCCTGATACACCGGCTGTTGATGGACCGCCTTAGGGTAGTGAACGCCTGTCCCGATTCCGCGATCCCGAAGTCTCGCGCCGAGGGCGTCGCGGTCACATCCGAACGCCTGCTCATCCACAACAACGCTGAACTGATGCCAACCATGGTCCGTCTCCGGCGTCACCACTTGGGGCGTAACACCCTCCGTGTCCGCAAGACCTGCGGTAAGGACGGCTGCGTTGCGTCGACGAATGTCCATCATCGGCTCGATGCGCTTCAACTGTTCACGCCCTATGGATGCCTCGACGTCCGTCATTCGGAAGTTGTGACCGAACATCGTGTGATGATTCTTGGCGGTCTGACCATGAGTGCGCATGAAACGCATCATGTTTTCGAGACCCTCGTCGTTGGTACAGATCATACCGCCCTCACCCACGAACATGTTTTTCGAAGGATAGAACGAGTAGCTGACGAAGTCGTTGAAGGCGCCCACCCCGCGCCCCTTATACCGAGCACCGTGTGCTTGGGCTGCGTCCCATACGACCCGGAGATCGTGTTTGTCCGCGAAGGCCTGCACCGAGTCCACGTCGACGACGTTGCCATGCAGGTGGACGGGGACGATGGCGCGGGTGCGCTCCGTGACCCTAGACGCAGCGTCATCGAGATCGATCAGAAATGATCCTGGATCCACGTCACAGAGGACCGGGATCCCGCCCGCGGCAACCACCATGTTCGCCGTCGCAACAAACGTCATTGACGGAACCAATACCTCGTCACCTGGCTCCAGGAACGTCATGAAAGCGAGGTGCAGGGACGCAGATCCGTTGGAGCACGTCACCCCGAAGGCCGCATCGACGTAGTCTGCGAACTCGACCTCGAAGCCCTGACACTCCTTACCCTGCCTGAGGGCGCCGCTCTCCAAAACCCTGGTCGCTGCGGCGATTTCCGCCGGCGTGAGCGAAGCTTCCGCGATATTCACCTTCATGATCCGGGGCTCTCCGCGCGAATCTGCTCGAATGCATCGAGCAAGTTGACGGAGTCTTCAACCCCACACCCATCGGGTTGAACGCGGTCATGAAGCGCATCGACAAACGTGGTCATCTGCGCCTGGAAGAAGTTCCGGTGACCGAAGTCGAAGTCCGTACGACCCTGATCGTATCCACCCGCGGCCTCCACACAGAAGAGGAAGGAGGGCATGTCCGGCTGAATCGAACCGAAGAAGGTCCCGTTCTCGCCTTGGATGTCGATGTAGTGCATAAACGACGGCGTGATGAGATCTGCCTGACAGAACGACTCGATGCCGCTCCGGCTGGTGAGCCTGACCAGAACGAAATCCTCAGCGTCGACCTTCTCGAGCTGGCCCGAAATCGGCCGTTCTGGTCTGAGAAGCTCTTCCACGAACGAATGTGCGTGCTCAATCGGCCCAAAGAACCAATTGGAAAGGTCGACGAGATGGATCAGCATCTCATTGATCGCACCGCCACCCTCCGCCTTCTGGTGCTTCCAGAGCTGATGACCACCCCGGCCGCCCACACGCAGCAATGCGCTCGTGATCTTTCCAAGGACTGGGCTTACGCCGGTCTCAGCGACCCCGCTCAACACCCTCTTGCACTCCGCCATCGCGGGCGCGAACCGGTAGTTGAAACCGACCATCCCGATCCGCCCCGAGCCCTCTAGTTGGGCTTGAATTTCCCGCGCTTCCGCACTCGTGGAACACAGCGGCTTCTCGCAGAAGAAGTCCTTTCCCGCGGCGAGTCCGGCCTCGATCAACTCGACGTGGCTCGTCACCGGGGTACAGATGTCGATGGCCACGACTCCAGGGTCGTCGAGGACCTCTTGCACGGTCTCTACCCACTCTACGCCGGTCTCCTCGGCTAGGGCTTGAGCCAGAGCCGGATCAGCGTCCACGAGTACGACTTCGACCCCTCGTGAAGACCGCAGTCCTCCAATGTGTTTCGGCGCCTGCTTACCACAGCCGATAATGGCGATTTTCATGGAAGAATCGGGGTCCCGACGATAGGAAAAAGAGGAGCGCTCGACGGCGTACGAGATTACCCAAGACCCTCGGTGGCTACAAGTCCTGAAGGGACGTCCATGAGGGGGCGATTCGCGTGTAACTTGTCGCCCTCAGAGAGTTGAGGGAGATTGCCCTTCATGCGGGTAAGCTCATCCCGATTCAACGTATGAACTCGCTACCGGAGAGTGCGTGAAATCAGTCGCTGTGATCGACTACGGCATCGGAAACGTGAACTCTGTCAGGAACATGTTGAAGAAGGTCGGGATTCGGGCTGCCGCATCCGGCGACCCCGCCGAACTCGACTCGGCTGACGCGCTCATTTTGCCCGGTGTGGGAGCCTTCGGGTCCGGCATGTCCGCTCTGCGCGAGCACGGGCTCGTCGACTTCGTCCGTGAGTACGCCGATAGCGGCCGCATGTTGGTCGGTATCTGCCTAGGAATGCAGCTCCTCGGCGGCCAGAGCGAAGAGGCTCCAATGGAAGGCCTTGGGCTCATCGATGCTCGATTCAAGAAATTCGATCGCCATGTGGCGGGTGCGTCCTTGAAAGTGCCCCACATGGGGTGGAACGAAGTCCGTCCCGCGCAGGACAGCGGCCTCCTCTCCGACCTAGAAAGCGGGACCCGCTTCTATTTTGTCCACTCATATTTCGCAACAGATGTGCCGCCTGAGCAGGTATTACTCACGGCTCGATACGGGGATGACTTCGTTGCTGCGTATGCCCGAGACAACGTGATCGGCTTCCAATTCCACCCGGAAAAGAGCCACCGTTTCGGAATTCGCCTCTTCGAGTCGCTGTTCGTCTAGTGCTCCGCGATCGCGTCATCCCGTGCCTACTCCTTCGCGGCAGCGGATTCGTGAAGACCCGTCGCTTCAAGAAGGCCCGCTACATCGGCGACGCCATCAACGCGCTGCGCATCTTCAACGACAAAGGCGCGGACGAGCTCATCGTTGTGGACATCGACGCGAGCTCATCGGGATATGCACCACGAATGGACATGATCCGCCAGCTCACCGACGAGCTGTTCATGCCGCTGACCTACGGGGGTGGGATCTCCACCCTGGAACAGGTCGACGAGATCATCAAAGCCGGCGTGGAAAAGGTCGCGATCAACACCCGGAACGCGAGTGGTTTCGACTTCGTCGAGTCGGCCTCCGAACGACTCGGCGCTCAGTCCGTGGTCGGCGTTGTGGATGTGGCAAAAGACCTTCTCGGCCGCCCTCGTGTGGTCTGTCGTAGTGGGGCCCAACGGTTGGAGGGCACACCGAGTGAGCACGCCAGGCGCTTGGTGGACGCCGGCGCCGGTGAGTTGCTCGTCCAAGCTGTGTACAAGGACGGGACACGCTCCGGTTACGATTTGGCCCTCGTGAAGGAGGTCGTGTCCGCCGTGGGCGTCCCCGTGGTGGCGCTGGGTGGAGCCCACACTGTGGACGATCTGGCAGAGGTCATCGTACACGGCGGGGCTGCAGCGGCCGCTGCAGGCAGTATGTTCGTCTTCCACGGAGATTTGGATGGGGTGCTCATCAACATGCCCAGCGAGGAAGCGGTGACGCAGGCGTTCCAAAAAGCGCGGACGACCGCATGACGTTCTTGTCAAAGGCCGACATCGAACGAAAGCGTGTGCACTACCGGAGCCATGCGCCGCAGGGGCGGGTCTGCACCGTGAGTGTCATGGACGACACGGACCCGGACATCGAGTTCGATGAGGACGGCGTGTGTAATCACGTGCACTACGCGCGCCGGCGTCTGGCCAAGGAACGCCTCCGCGGCCCCGAGGCTGTGGCCAGGCTCGAGCAAGCGGTGGACCGCATCAAACGTGAGGGGAAGGGTAAAGCGTACGACTGCGTGCTCGGTGTGTCGGGCGGAGTCGACTCCACGTATGCCGCGTGGCGCGCAAAGGAGCTCGGACTACGCCCGCTTGCTGTGCACCTCGACAATGGCTGGAACAGCGATCTCGCGGTCAGCAACATCGAGCGAGTGCTCTCGGTCCTAGGAATCGACCTGTACACCTACGTGGTGGACTGGGAGGAGATCAAAGACCTCCAGAGGAGCGTCATCCTCTCTGGAACCGCCAACCTGGAAGTGGTGACCGACCACGCGATCAATGCAACGATGGTGAGGCAGGCAGCTCGCCACGGCATCCGCACCATCGTGACTGGGGTGAACGTGGAGACCGAGTCCATGCACCTGGGCAAGTGGCATTACGACAACCGCGACGCCTACTTCATTCGCGGCCTGCACAAGCGCTTCGGGTCGGTAAAGCTCAAAACGTATCCCACGATCTCGGCGTTTGACCTGGCATGGTACCTCTTCGTTAGACGCATCCGCACGCTCCCCGTGCTCAACTACGCCGAGTACAACAAAGAGAAGGTCTCTAAGCTGCTCCAAGACGAGCTCGGATGGCAGCCTTACGCCCACAAACACGGCGAGTCCATCTACACTCGGTTCTTTCAGGAACGCTACTTGCCACAGAAATGGGGGTTCGACAAGCGGAAGCTGCACTTCTCGACGCTGATCGTATCTGGTCAAATGACTCGGGACGAGGCGTTGAAGAAGCTCGAGGAGCCACTCTATGAGGCGAGAGAAGAGGAGGAAGAGTTGGAGTACGTCACCAAGAAGCTCGGATTCGACCCGACGGAGTGGAGTCGGGTCATGAGTGGTGAGCGGAAGTACTTCTTCGACTATCCAAACCGTGCTTGGATGTTCGACTACAACAACCCGCTCGTTCAATACGTACGTGCTGTCGGAAAGGGAGAGAGGCGCATCCTGGGTCTGTCTCCGAGGCATCAGAGCTAGCCGAATGCAGACATGGGAGCATTCGACACCTCGTCGGGCTGATCTGGGCTCCGTAGCGTTTCGCTCGATCCCCAGCCTCATCTTCGGGCTGACGCTGTTCCCCAACGTCGCGTTTTTCCCGTTCATCCCGACGAACAACCAGCCCGTAGCAGCCATCGCGATTATGGCTTTCTGGCTCGTCTTCAGACGAGCGAAAATCAGCCTGAATCGCTTCACGAGCCCCATCGTCATACTCATCGTACTGCTGACCATCTATGCGGTTCTGACGGCGGTCCTGCGTCCCGCGGGTGCCCCCCGAGGCGCGAGCGCACCCGGCTTCATCACTTATTTTGCGAGCTACCGCGAGGTCGGCCTCACGTATTTTTCGTACCTCATCGGTCCGACGATTTTCCTCTACCTGCTCTATAACTTCCGCAAGGTCAGTCCCCGGGTCGTAGAGGCTTTTCTCATCTTCCAAGGTGCGATCTGTCTGCTGCAGACGTTTGGAAATGGCGCGCTTCGTCAGCTGCTGGCTTCCGGAATCGGTTGGATGTTCATCGGCTTCTCCTCCGAGCCGTTCGCATTCGGACGCGGAGTCGCCGGCACCTTTCCGGAACCGTCCCACTTGGGGCGTTACCTGATTGTACTGGCGGCATTGCTGCTGTATTTCCGCTCCTCCGGGCAGATTTCCCGGCGCAGACTCGTACAGTTTATGTCGTTGATCGGCGCCCTGGTGATCATGAACCAGTCGCTCACCTTCCTCACGCTGCTGCTGGTGTGGCTCAGCCTCCAGGCCGTGGCCGCGGCCTTCACGGGCCGTTTCAAACAATCTGCGGCCATCGCGGTCGGGCTCTTACTCGCCGGACAGATCATGGTCTCGCTCCCGGCGACGAGCCGGCTGAGCACGCTCCCGGTCAAGATGACGGAGCTGTCCGGGCGCTCGACGGATTTCGAGGTGCTGGACCTTCAATTGCTTGGAGGGATTCGCCTCATCCACATGCTCGTGGGATACCGAGCGGTGACGCTATTCCCCGCCGGCCAGGGGCTTGGGAGCTACCTCCACAACTTGCCGGAGACGGCCGGTCTTTTGGGAATCAACATCTACGAAGCCCACTTCTATCGGCACGTGGTGTCCGAGGTAGGCCGGGATGGAGTGATCACCAAACCGAACGGGTACGCCGCGCAGCTGACGTACGATATGGGCGTCTTCGGCCTGGCGGCTATCGCCCTACTGATCTTTGCGATCCTGTCGGCAGCCGCTCAAAGCTTCCGGTCCAGGGAGCACATTTGGTCTGTGCCCTTGCTTGGTGTGTTTCTCCTGATGTTTTATACGACGACCTCGTTCCCAGTTCCCTGGATTATGTTGGCCTTCGTCAATCTCTATCGGCTCCCTGCCCTTCCAGAATCCGGCCCCGCTGCAGGGGACGCTGAAGCCAAGAACCCATGGAGTGCGTCGACACTTCCGGAGTCGTGGTATCGTCCACCCACTCTGCCAGGCCAGGAGCAAGGATCGTGAGCGCCAACTTCTCACATCGGTACGAAGGTGACGGCCGCGTCACGATCCAGCCGTTGGCCATCGTGGGGCTGGAGCACACGCCCGGCGCGGGTCCCGTGCGCTTCGCCGGAGACGCCACAGTCCGAAGCCATACTGTGATCTACGGTGACGTCGAGCTCGGTGACGCGTTCCAGGCCGGGCACTCTGCGCTGATTCGTGAACACACCACTGTCGGCAACCATGTCATGGTGGGCAGTCATGTAGTGATCGACGGGAACGTCCATATCGGGGATTTCGTCAAGATCCAGACCGGGTGCTACATCCCGACCCACACAACGCTGGGAAGCCGAGTGTTCCTCGGACCCCATGCCGTGCTCACCAACGATCGTTTTCCGCTCAGGCAGCGTGACCGTTACGCACCGGAGGGGCCGACCATCGAAGACGGTGTTACGCTCGGCGCCGGATGTATCGTCTTACCGGGAGTCACCGTCGGGGCGAACAGCTTCGTCGCCGCGGGAGCCGTCGTCACCAGAGACGTCCCGGCCAATTCGCTGGTTGTTGGAACCCCTGGGAAGGTGTCTCCGCTCCCGGAGCACCTGCGCGATCCGAACCGAGCGCTCAACTGGCCCTCGGACGAGCCAGAGAGCGGCGACTGAAGGGCCGGCGTTTGTTGGATGCGCTCGCCATCGTCGTGCGAGGACTCGGGGGGGTCATCCAATTCGCGGTAATCCTGTTCTTGGGCCGCCAGTTCGGTGCGGAAGTTGTCGGATATTACGGCCTGGGGGTCGCGATCACCGTTTTTTCCGGAACCCTCGTGTCTCTCGGCCTTCCGGGTTACCTGACCCACCTGAACTCCGTGCATTTCGCGAAGGGTGACCACGCCACCTTCAGGGCGAACATCCGGTTCGCCGTGGGTGTCACACTTCGTGTCGGTCTTGCGGCGCAGTTCGTTGTCGGTGTATTCGGATGGATCGCCTGGGACTGGCTCGCTGCGAACAACATCGGCGCTCGTATCGTCATCGCGGCGCCGACCCTGGGCACGCTCATGGGCATCGTGCTGATCACGACGTACGGCCTGAGGGCTCGGAACAAGGCCCTCGTGGCGAACGCGCTGGACAGACCGTTCCTTCACGTGACCACTCTAGGCCTATTCGTCCTCGTGTTTGCCGGTGTGCAGTCGTACGACCTACGCGTTCTCGGCGCCGTCGCGATTGGAACCGCCACCACCATGATCCTCTCATGGCGCATGGTATTTCGCGGACTCGAAGCGCCGTCCCGGGAGTCGAGGCGCGACACCTTTTCGCGAGTCCTGGTCGGCTCCTACTTCGCCTCGATCGTGGTCGACATCATCCTGGCCCGAACCCCGATTCTCTTAGGCAGCTTCTTCTTCACTGCGGGCGAACTCGGCTCGTTTCAGGTCGCGTTCTCCTTCGCGGCGTCCGTTATCGTCCTCCAGGAGGCCCTGGGCGGAGTGATCGGGCCCCGGTTTGCCGTCCTGGGTGCGGAGCACGCATCAGCTCCGGCGGTGCGTTTGCACCACAAGAGTCAGGCACTCCTTTTTCTCATGGTCGCGCCCCTTTTGTTCGTCCTCTATCGCTACCCTGAACCCATCGTCGCCCTCATAGGAGACGAATTCGGCGACGCGGCCATCGCCCTAAGCATTCTCGTCGTCGGGACCGCTGTACGGTGCGCCGCCGGAGTGTACCGCTCGATCTTCGAGGCGACGGGGAGCATCAAGTTCGGGCTGTATACAGGCGCTGTTGCCATCACCGTCTTAGCGATCGGGATCGTCGTCTACTCGGATGAAGGAGCGGTCGGACTCGCCAAGGCCTGGACTGGCGCCACCATCGTTCACGCCGTCCTGGGCTATGTGTTGTGTGAGTATGTTCTGCGGAGGTGGATCCAGTCACCCGCCGCGAACACCGAGCCGGCATGAGCGACACCCAGGGCGAACCCGCACAGAAGAAACTCACGATCTGGATCGTGAACCAATACGCCTACACCCCATCTGAGAACGCAGGCACACGCCACTTCTCATTCGCTCGGGGACTGCGGGAAGCCGGACACGACGCCCATGTGGTCTCGTCCTCCTTTTATCACAAGGGACGACGACAGGTCTACCTCGCAGACGACGGACCCGTGCTCAAAGGCGATGTCGACGGGGTCCCCTACGTGTGGCTCAGAACTCCAGCCTACACGGGCAACATCAGTCGACTCTGGAACATGTCGGTGTTCGGGGCGCGGCTGCTCTTGGGACAGGCAAGCCGCCACCTACCACGTCCCGACGTCATCATGTCCACGAGCCCGAGCCCGTTGGCCTCCGCCGCGGCACTGCTCTTGGCCCGCCGCTTCCGCTGCAAACATGTCCTAGAAGTGGTCGACATTTGGCCGGCCACATTACGCGATGTATCCGGGCTCTCTGGTTTCCACCCGTTGTACGCTGTGCTCCGGACCCTGGAGCGGGCCTTGTACCAAGGCACCGACGCCATCATCACGCACCTTGGCGGTGCTCGAGAACACTTTGTCGCGTCTGGCGCCAACCCGCAGAAGTGCCACTACCTCCCGAGTCCCATCCCCTTCGCTGACATTCCCCCGCACGAGCCCCCTCCCGCGGGGGACCGTTTCCGGTTCATCCACGCGGGTGCGATGACTCCCAGTTATGCACTGGATCAGATTCTGGACGCGGTCGACATCATGGTCGCCGAGGATCCGAACGCAGTCGACCGATTCTCCATCGACTTCGTTGGAGAAGGAGTGCTGATGGACCAACTACAGACGCGCGTCGACGCGTCTGGGTACCGAGAGGTCGTCCACTTCCGGGGCACCGTGGCAAAGGCGGACATTCTCACCGTGCTCGCGGAGGCCGACGGCTTCCTGGTCGTGAGCAAGGATCTCGACGTGCATCGCTTCGGCGTCAGCTTCAACAAGATCTTCGACTCAATGCTGGTGGGACGCCCCATCATCTTGGCGAACCGCGCGAAGGGAACCCCCGTGGAGCGCGCGCAGGCCGGCATCATCGTGGAGCCGGAGGCACCGGCACAGTTGGCGCGAGCGATGACGGAGATGATGGCTTGGCAGCCGGACGAACGTGAGCGAGTCGGCCGTGCCAACCGGGACTATGTGCTCGAACGCCACAGTCTTGAGGGTTGGGTCGAGCAGCTAATGGGGGTATTGAAGGGCTTAGGTCAGGGTTAACACGACGGCCTACGCCCACCCCAAGTCCTCGTCATCGAAGTGCTCGCGCCGTTCTACGTCTAACACGCCCTTAATGCGCCCTATTGAGCGACAGACTTTCTCCAAATGAGCTAAATCCCGCACCTCGACCACGAACTCCCCATGCATTCCACCCTCGGTGGTCCGCATATCCGCATGCGAGATATCGGTACCCGTATTCGTGATCGCCTTCGCCACGTCGGACAGAAGCCCGCGCCTGTCCGACCCTCGCATGTAGAGCTTCACGAAGAACCGATCTCCCTTCTCTGCGGCCCACTCGATCTCGATGCGCCGCTCCGGGTCACGGGACAGAGCAAGCACATTCGGGCAGTCCGTCCGATGGATCGACACACCGCGCCCTCGGGTGATGTACCCGATCACTAGGTCACCCGGCACAGGCTGGCAGCAGCGCGAGTACCGGACCATGAGATTGTCCATGCCGTGAATCCGCACGCCTTTTCCGGAAATCCGGAGGCGCGCAGCGAGTTTCTCGAGCGCTGTCGGCTGGCGGGCCGCGACCTCTGCGGGATCATGATCCGCGTGGAACTGCTTGATCACAGCGGTAGGTCCCACGTCACCCCGTCCGAGCCCCGCATATACTTGCTCAAAGTCGGCATACCCGAGATCTACGGCAGCAGCGAGCAGGTCGTGCGGGTCAGTTGGCAGCGTCTTGCGGGCCTTCTTCAGCTCTCGATCGAGCAGCTCCTTCCCAATTTTAAACGCTGAGTCGAACTCCTCGAGCTTGATCCAGTGCCGAATCTGACCCCGTGCACGCGAGGTCTTCACGAAGGCGAGCCAATCACGGTTCGGCCGCTGCTTGGCGTTCGTAATGATCTCGATCGTGTCGCCGTTCTTCAGCTCGCGAGACAGTGGCGCAATTCGCCCATTCACCTTCGCGCCTGCGCAGTGCTGACCTACCTCGGTGTGAACCGAGTAAGCGAAGTCGATCGGTGTCGCGCCCGTGGGAAGAGGCTTCACGTCCCCGTCCGGCGTGAACACGAAGATCTCGCCCCGGAACAGGTCCATGCGGAGGAACTCCATGAATTCTTCTGGCTCCGCGGTGTCCTGTTGCCACTCGAGGACCTGGCGGAACCACGTCAGGGCTTCGTCGACCTCGTTCTCATCTCCACTGCGGGCCGGATCGTCTTCCTTATATCTCCAGTGCGCCGCGATGCCGTATTCGGAAGTACGGTGCATTTCTTCCGTACGGATCTGGATCTCGTAGCGCCGGCCATTCGGTCCAAGTACCGTCGTATGCAACGACTGGTACATGTTGGACTTGGGTGTCGCGATGTAGTCGTGAAAACGTTCCGGGATCGGCGTCCACTTGCTGTGGATGATGCCCAGCGCTGAATAACAACTCTCGACCGTGTCGGTGAGAACCCGCATCGCCATGAGGTCATAGATTTCGTCGTACGGTCTGTTCTGGACGACGATCTTCCGGTGGATCGACCACAGGTGCTTGGGTCGCCCCTTCACCTCCGCGACGATGCCGGCCGCCTCAAGCGCTTCCTCAAGCGGGCGCTGTATCTCCAGGATCTCACGCTCACGCTCTTTGCGGCGCTGTCGGATCTTTTTGGTCAGCGCCTGGTAATCGTCCGGCTCGAGAAACTTGAAGGCGAGGTCTTCGAGCTCCCATCTGACCGCGGCGATCCCGAGTCGGTGTGCGAGCGGCGCATAGATTTCGCGCGTTTCCAGAGCGATTCTGCGGCGCTTGTTTTCCGTGAGATGCTCGAGCGTCCGCATGTTGTGCACACGGTCCGCCAGCTTCACGAGGATGACCCGGGCGTCTTGGGCCATCGACAGCAGCATCTTGCGGTAGTTCTCAACCTGCTGCTCCGTCGCGGAGCTGAACTTCACCTTTCCGAGCTTGGTCACGCCGTCGACGATCGTGGCGACCTCGGACCCGAAGCGACGTTCGAGATCCTTGAGGCTGATGTCGGTGTCCTCAACCGTGTCGTGAATCAGCCCCGCTACAATCGAGTTCGAGTCGAGCCTCAGCTGAGCGAGAAGTGTCGCCACCTCGACCGTGTGCGTGACGTACTCCTCCCCCGACGCACGGGTTTGGCCCCCGTGGGCTTCTACGGCGAGGTCATAGGCCTCGCGGATCTTCTCGACGTCCAGGCGGTCTGCGTAGGCTTCCAGGGCCCTGGCTAGAGGACGGGGGAGGCCGCGGATCGTGGACGTCGGCTTAGTGGAGAGTGCCGACATAGGGGTGTAAGTATCCGAGGCGAAGCGAGGTTAGCAAGGCCGAGGCAACTCCGGCTGGCGGCGCTTACGGGTGCGCAGCGCCCCCCCGGCGCACAACCTCATGAATCGCCAACCGAATCTCGTCTGCGACCTCAGTCACCTCACGCCCAACGGTCTCGACTCGAATCTCCGGATTCTCTGGCACCTCGTACGGGCTCGATATTCCTGTCATCTGCTCAATTTCCCCTTTCCTTGCCTTGGCATAGAGGCCCTTGCTGTCACGTCGTTCACACTCCTCCAACGGAGTGTCGACGAAGACCTCGATGAACCGCCCCTCGGGGAACAGAGCCCGCGCGCGTTCGCGATCCATCTGGAACGGCGACACGAACGTGCAGATCACAATGTTGCCCTGCAGATAGAACAGGTTGGCCACCTCTCCCACCCGCCGGATATTCTCCTTCCGAGCATCCGGTGAAAAGCCTAGGTCACCGTTCAGGCCATGCCGGACCTGATCTCCATCAAGAAGCATGGTCTGGCACCCTTCAGCGAAGAGCATCTGCTCCAGCTCTCGGGCAATGCTGCTCTTTCCGGATCCTGACAGCCCCGTAAACCAAACGACCGCAGCCGCATGTCCGTTCTTCTCCTCCCGCGCCTCCAGAGGGACGTTCCACCCTTCCCAAACCACATCGGGGGATGCCTTTCGTTCAACAGTCGTAGCCTCGTTGAGCTGCTCTGCGAGCTTCTCGGCCGAGCGTACCGTTCCGCGAATCATCCCCACCGCGACCGTGTTATTGGTGTGCGGGTCGATCAAGATGAACGAGCCTGTTTCGCGGTTCATCTCGTAGCGATCAAAGAAGATCGGAGCAGCGGTCTGGATTTGAACCCGACCGATGTCGTTGAACCCGAACGCCTCAACGTCCTCCCGGTGGAGCGTATCCACGTCGACCTTATACACCACCCGTGAGATGAAGGCCTTCGCTTCGCGCGTGGTCTGGCGGAACCAATACTGGGTGCCTCCCTTCATCGGCTCGTCGGACATCCAGCAGAGCATCGCGTCGATCTCGGTCGCGACGACGGGTAGGTTCAGCGGGCGGACGATCATGTCCCCGCGGCTGATGTCCAGTTCGTCCGCGGTGGTCAGAGCTACGGAATCGCCCGTGAGCGCCTCCTCGACCGGTCCGTCGAAGGTGTCCACCGACTTGATCAGCGTGCGCTGGCCAGACGGCAAGACCATAACCTCCTCGCCGCTTCGGATCGTACCCGAGGCGACACGCCCGGCATATCCCCGGTAGTCCTGGTCCGGGCGGATTACGTACTGAACCGGGAAACGGAAGTCGACCAGATTCCGATGCGATCCGACGTTCACGTGGTCCAAGTGATGGAGCAGCGTAGAGCCGTGGTACCACGGCATGTGATCGCTCTCGTCCACCACGTTGTCACCCTTGAGCGCCGAGATCGGGATGAACGTCAAGTCCTCCACGCCCAGCTTCTGCGCAAACTCCGCATAGTCCTCGGTGATACGATCGAACACCTCCTGCGACCAATCGACGAGATCCATCTTGTTGATCGCAACGAGCACGTGCGTAATCCCGAGCAACGAAGCGATGAATCCGTGGCGCTTCGACTGGGTCAGAACACCGTGCCGCGCATCGATCAAGACAATCGCGAGCTCGGCAGTGGACGCGCCCGTAACCATGTTGCGCGTGTACTGAACGTGGCCCGGAGTGTCCGCGATGATGAACTTCCGCCTCGGGGTCGCAAAATACCGGTAGGCGACATCGATCGTGATGTTTTGTTCGCGCTCGGCCCGTAAGCCGTCGGTGAGCAGGGCCAAGTTGACGTAGCCTTCGCCCCGTCGATTGGAAGCGTCTTCGACCGCCTCGAGCTGGTCCTCGAAGATCGACTTGGTGTCATGGAGCAGTCGACCGATGAGTGTACTCTTACCGTCGTCGACGCTGCCCGCCGTCGTGAACCGAAGTAGATCCACTAGAAGTACCCCTGCTTCTTACGGTCTTCCATCGCGGCTTCGGAGTGTTTGTCGTCGTGTCGGCCGCCGCGCTCGGTTACTCGAGTCGCCGAGACCTCGGCGATGATTTCATCGAGGGTCGACGCTGTCGATTCTGTCGCCCCCGTGCACGAGGCATCACCAATCGTCCGAAAGCGAACCGTTTTCTCGGTCCAAGCTTCGTCGCCCTCGAGTTGATTGAACTCGGATTCTGCCAGGAGCACGCCATCCCGTTCCACCACGTTGCGGCGGTGGGAGAAATACAAGGATGGGATGTCCACTTCTTCGGCCGCGATGTACTGCCAGACGTCCATTTCGGTCCAGTTCGACAGCGGGAAGACCCGGAAGTGCTCGCCCATGACCTTCCGGCCGTTGAAGATGTTCCAGAGTTCGGGGCGTTGGTTCTTCGGGTCCCATTGGCCGAAGCGGTCGCGGTGACTGAAGAAGCGTTCCTTGGCTCGGGCCTTCTCCTCGTCGCGACGCCCACCCCCTAGGGCAGCGTCCGCTTTCAGTTCATCGAGCGTCTCGAGCAGAGTGAGGATCTGGAGGCGGTTCCTGCTCGGGTTCAGCCCCTCTTCCTCCTTCTGCTTTCCTGAGTCGATGGATGCCTGGACAGACCCTGCATGTAGTGTTGCTCCTACCTGCTGTACGAGGCGATCGCGGAATTCGAGGGTCTCTGGGAAGTTGTGACCCGTGTCGACGTGGACGAGCGGGAATGGGATCTTGGCGGGCGAAAAGGCCTTCCGCGCCAGGTGCACCATGAGGATGGAGTCCTTTCCTCCAGAAAAGAGAAGCACCGGGCGCTCAAACTGCGCGGCGACCTCTCGCATGAGGAAGATCGACTCAGATTCGAGTTGCCTCAGATGCGACCGCGCCGGGAGCGTCACGAAGCTTCGGTCGAGTCTTCCACACGACCGTAGCGGTCTTCAATGCGGACGACATCGCCCAGGTGCGGGGTCGACGCCTCCAGGATATCCACATCCGTGAGCGCCACCATTCGGTGTATCGTGCCAGGGACAATTCTAAAAGACTTCCCCTCGGTCATCTCGACGGATGTGAGCTCACCGCGGCTAGGGCCGAACTCGAGCGTGAGGCGCCCGTTGAGAAGGTAGAGGGTCTCGTCCTTGACCTCGTGATACTGAAGCGAGAGCGCCTCGCCGGCGGCTACGTGAAGAATCTTGCCCACATAGTGTTCGGTGTCCGCCCAAATCAACTCGTATCCCCAAGGTTTTTCTACGCGACGGGGGGCTTCAATCATGAGACTCGACCTCGAACAGATGGCAGGATTTAGATCGTGCGTGCACGGGCGTCACCTTTCTCCAATTCTCCGCGGAAGAAAGGAATGGTACGCACGATTCCCTCACGCAGTGGGACATTCGGCTCCCAATCGAGCACGCTCCGGGCGATTGAGATATCCGGCTGTCTGACCTTCGGGTCGTCACTCGGCAAGGGAAGGACATCCAGGGTCGATGAGCTCTTCGTTTCCGCGAGGACGATGTCCGCGAGTTGGCGAATGGTGAATTCAACCGGGTTTCCAATATTCGTCGGCTCATGTCGGTCAGAATGAAAAAGCCGGTAGATGCCGTCGACCTCGTCGTCTACATAGCAGAACGATCGGGTCTGTGAGCCGTCCCCGTACATCGTGAGCGGGTCCCCACGCAGTGCCTGGACAATGAAGTTGGACACGACCCGTCCGTCACCCGGACGCATCCGCGGGCCATACGTGTTGAAGATCCTGACGATGCGGGTATCCACGCCGTGGTGCCGGTGGTACGCCATGGTCATGGCCTCGGCAAACCGCTTGGCTTCGTCGTAACAACCGCGCTCACCCACCGGGTTCACATGTCCCCAGTAGTCCTCAGGTTGTGGATGCACCTTGGGGTCACCGTACACCTCCGATGTCGACGCAAGAAGGAACCGAGCCTTCTTCGCCATCGCAATTCCCAGCGCGTTGTGCGTGCCTCGACTCCCGACCTTGAGCGTCTGGATCGGAATCTCCAGATAGTCGACAGGGCTCGCAGGTGACGCGAAGTGAAGCACCCCATCAAAATCGCCATCCAAGAAGATGGACCCGGAGATGTCGTGCTCAATCAACGAAAACGCATCATAGGAGACGAGGATCTCCGAGTTGTCCCGGGAACCCGTAATGAAGTTGTCTATGCCTACGACTTCGTGTCCCTCGCGCAGAAAACGCTCCGCGAGATGTGACCCGAGAAATCCGGCTGCGCCGGTAATGAGTATGCGCACGATTAGGCCTCAGCGGCCAAAGCTGAGCGTCCTATGCACACATACTCGAAGCCTCTGTCTTTCATGTGCGCGGGGTTGTACAAGTTGCGACCGTCCAGGATCAGCGGCCTGTTCATTGCCGCCATCATGCGGTCGAAGTCCGGGCGCCGGTACGGGTGCCACTCGGTATGGATCACGAGCGCATCGACGCCATCAAGGGCATCATAGTTGTTGCCCACATACTCGACCCGATCCCCAAAGTGGTGTCGAGCTTCTTTCTCTGCCACAGGATCGTGCGCAATGACCCGAGCGCCCCGGTCTAGCAGCCCAGCAATGGTCACAAGACTGGGTGCCTCACGCATGTCGTCAGTGTTCGGCTTGAAGGCCAGGCCCCACACCGCAATGGACTTCCCGGTCAGCTCCTCGCCGAGCCGGTCCGTGACCGCTCGGAGCAGAATCTGTTTCTGTCCCGAATTCACGGCCTCAACGGCGTCGAGAATCGAGGCGTCCGCGCCGAGATCGGCCATGGTCTTCGCAAGTGCCTTCACATCCTTGGGAAAACACGACCCGCCATACCCGACGCCGGGGTAAAGGAAGCTGGGTCCGATCCGAGAATCGGAGCCGATGCCTTTTCGAACAGAGTTCACGTCGGCGCCGGCCAAATCGCACAATTGGGCTATGGAGTTCATAAAGCTGATCCTCGTAGCGAGCATGGCGTTGGCCGCGTACTTGGTGATCTCCGCGGACGGTACGTCCATTAGGAAGATCGCAGCTCCCGATCGCACGAACGGTGCGTACAGATCGCTCAACACCTGTCCCGCGTATTCGGAGTCCACACCGAGCACTACCCGGTCCGGCTTCATGAAGTCGTCGATCGCGGCACCCTCTTTCAGGAACTCCGGATTCGAGCACACGTGCACGGGGTGCTTCGTGTTGGCCTCGACCTCATCGCGCACGAGCTTCGCCGTGCCGACCGGAACCGTACTCTTGGTAATCACGATCTTCTCGGCGTCCATAGCCTCACCGATGGTGCGCGCGACCGCCAGGACGTGTTTTAGGTCGGCCGACCCGTCTTCGTCCGCAGGTGTCCCCACGGCAATAAAGATGATGTCCGACGCCACGACCCCCGCTGCAACATCCGTCGTAAAGTGCAACCGACCCGCGGCAAGGTTGCTCAGAATCAGCGGCTCGAGACCCGGCTCATAGATCGGGATCTTTCCCTGATTGAGGCCCGCAATCTTGTCCTCGTCGATATCGGCACAAATGACGTCGTTTCCGGTCTCCGCGAGGCAAGCTCCGGCGACCAGACCCACGTACCCTGATCCGATCACAGCGATCTTCATGAGTGACTCGACTCACAGTTCAGTGCGGTCGACACGGGTCGACCGTCAGCTTCAAATAAAACAGAAGTGTCCGCGCCGTACATGGGGTTCATTTCACAGCTTTCAACTCGAACAACTGATCGCGAAGCAACGCCGCCCGCTCGAAGTCCATTGCCTCGGCAGCTTCCTCCATCTCCTTCTCCAGAATCTTCACGTATTCTTCGCGATTGAACTCGTCCGCGTAGGTCTCCGGACCCTCCGCAACTCGCGACCCGATCTCCGCTGCATCAGCCACACGAGTGGAAAATTCGATCTCCTCGACGGACTTCTGAATCGTCGCAGGCGTGATGCCATGCTTCTTGTTGTGGGCCAGCTGGATGGCCCTGCGTCGATCGGTCTCATCAATGCACTGGCGCATGGACTTGGTGATCCGGTCCGCATACATGATCGCGGTACTGTGCACGTTACGAGCCGCACGGCCGATGGTCTGAATGAGCGATCTCGCATCGCGGAGGAAACCCTCCTTGTCGGCGTCGAGAATCGCGACGAGAGACACTTCCGGTAGGTCGAGTCCCTCGCGGAGAAGGTTGATTCCAACCAGAACGTCGATCTTGCCCAGCCGCAAAGAACGTAGAATCACCATGCGTTCGATCGCGTCCACTTCCGAATGCATATACCTAACCCGGACGCCAACAGACTGGAGATACTCGGTCAGGTCTTCCGACATCCTCTTCGTCAGCGTGGTCACCAAGACCCGCTCGTTTCGCTTTTCCCGGGCACGAATCTCGTGGAGAAGGTCGTCGACCTGACCTTTCACTGGACGAACCTCTATCGGGGGGTCGACCAGGCCCGTGGGGCGGATGATCTGCTCCACCACGACCCCTCCCGCACGTTCGACCTCCCAGTCGCCGGGCGTGGCAGACATGAAGATGCGCTGGGGCACGAGGTCCACCCATTCGTCGAACTTGAGCGGACGGTTGTCGAGCGCGGACGGCAACCGGAAGCCGTGCTCGATCAACGTGCCCTTCCTAGACTGGTCCCCCTTGTACATCGCATTGATCTGTGGAATCGACGCGTGTGACTCGTCCACCACCATTAAGAAATCGGCCGGGAAGTAGTCCATGAGACACGACGGCCGTTCTCCTGTCTTCCGCCCACTCGTATAAAGCGAGTAGTTCTCAATGCCCGGGCATGTCCCGACCTCAAGCATCATTTCGAGGTCGAAGTTCGTACGTTGCTCGAGCCGCTGAGCCTCGAGGAGCTTCCCGGCGTTCCGGTACAGAGCAAGCTGCTCGTTCAGCTCTCGTCGGATGTGCGGCACCATTGCTTCGAGCGTACTCCGCTCCGTCACATAGTGGCTCGCCGGATAAATCGCAGTCCTCTCCAGCGTAGTCACGATTTCACCGGTGAGGGGATCGAAACGTGTAATCCGCTCGACCTCGTCTCCCCAGAGTTCAATACGGATCGCTTGCTCGTCGTATGCCGGAAAGATCTCCACCGTGTCACCGCGCACGCGGAATGTGCCGCGCTCGAAGAGGTGGTCGTTCCGGCTGTACTGAATCGCGACCAAACCCTGGAGGATCTCCCGGCGCGGCATCTCACCTCCAACCTCGAGATGCAGCATCAGCTTTCGGTAGTCGACGGGATTCCCAAGACCGTAGATGCACGACACAGACGCCACGACGATTACGTCCTCACGCTCCATCAACGAAGAGGTCGCCCTCAGCCGGAGTCTCTCGATGTCCTCGTTGATCGAGGCATCCTTATCGATGTACGTGTCGGTGGACGGGACGTACGCTTCGGGCTGGTAGTAGTCGTAGTACGAGATGAAGTACTCGACTGCGTTGTGCGGGAAGAGTGAGCGCAGTTCCCCGTAGAGCTGAGCCGCCAGGGTCTTGTTGTGGGACATAATGAGCGTCGGCCGCCCATAATCCGCGATCGCGTGGGCGACCGTGAATGTCTTTCCAGTGCCCGTGGCGCCAAGCAGCACTTGGTTCTGGTCCCCGCGAGCGAGCCCTTCGGTCAGCTCTCGGATCGCCGTGGGTTGGTCGCCGGCCGGTTCATAAGGCGAGACCAGCTGAAAATCCGTCAACTAGGACCTCACCTCGGGATATTTGGCCGCCCACCACTCTGGTACCGATCGTTGCGCGGCTGCGTAGCTCTCAGGGACACCAATGTCGATGAAGAAGCCATTGGAACGGACACCGACCAAGGCACGGTCTCTGGCGAGGGCCGGGAGCAGATCGTCCTCGAGTGAGGCCGGTTGCGGCAAAGTCGCCACCACGTCCCGCTGTAGCAGGTACACCCCTCCGTTGATCCAGCCCGGACCCCCGGAAGCCTTCTCCGCGAACGCCGTAACACGGGAGCCGTCTTGGCGGACCCTCCCGTAGCGGGCGGTGTCCTCCACCTGCCGAAGGGCAACGGCACACTCCCCCTCACCCGCCGAAAGAGTCAGGTCGCCGAGATCCACGTCAAAGAGGGTGTCACCATTGAGGGCAAAGAAACGATCATCCAAGCGATCGACCATAGCCGGGAGAGCGCCACCGGTGCCCAGCGGCTCGTCTTCAACGAAGACGTCGACTTCCATATCAAGTGTCGCTCCGTGCAACCATGCACGGAGGGCCTCTATGCGATAACCCGCGGTAAGGACCACGCGGTCGATACCCTGCCTTCCGAGCCGAGCCAACACCCACTCGAGGAACGGCCGCCGCCCCACGTCCAAAAGGGGCTTAGGTGTCTCACTCGTCAGGCCACCAAGCCTGGTGCCCTTCCCCCCCACGAGCACAACTGCCTGCGTGACCTCGGAAGGCATGGCCGAGCTCAACGCTCCCGGACCGCCGCGCGATGTTCGCGGAACCAGTCGATCGTCTTGGCTAGGCCATCCCTCAGCGAGGTCCGCGGGGTCCACCCAAGGCCGCGAATCTTGTCCAGGGCTAGGTGTCGCTCCGCCTGGCCTTCGGGCATCGAGCGGTCATAGGTGATCTCCCCGGAGAAGCCCGCCTCGACCCTGATCGCTTCGGCCAACTCTCGGATGGTGGTCAGTTCCCCGGTGCCCACATTGATCGGGCCAGCGAAACGCGCCTTCGCTATCGCCAACATCGCGTCAATACAGTCGTCGACGTACAGGAAGTCCCGTTTCGCGCCCCCGCCGCCCCAGATCTCGACTTGCGGCAGACCGTCGTCCGTGGCCTCTACAAAACGACGAACCAGAGCCGGGACTACGTGGGAGTGCTTGGGATGGAAGTTGTCGTGGGGCCCGTAGATATTCGCGGGAATGCAGTAGCACGATTCGAGGACAGACTCCTCCCGCAACGCCTCGAGGTGCACGAGCATCCCGCGCTTCGCATACGCATACGCATCGTTCGTCACCTCCGGGACTCCGTCCAGAAAATCCTCCTCGTGGAGGGTCTCCTGCTCTAGGCGCTTCGGGTAGGCGCACCCCGTGCCCATGGCGAAGAAATATTCAACGCCAGCATCGACCGAGGCATCAACCGTGTGTGTATTGATCAGGACGTTGTCCCGGTAGAAGCCGGGCTTCTGGGTTGCATTCGCGTAGATGCCCCCGACCCGGGCTGCGAGGTGATAGACAACGGTCGGCCGCACTTTGGCTAGGAGAGTTCGTGCGACTGCCGCGTCGCGGAGGTCGTGCTCACTTCCCACGCCCACGACGTCCGAGCCAAGCGACTCTAGACGAGCAACGAGGTTCCTCCCAATCAGCCCTGTCGCTCCCGTGACGAGCGTGCGCTGTCCAGCGAGATCCATCGTTTACGACCCCCCGCGAAGGCTGTCGGTCAGTTCATAGTGAAGCACCTGCATGCCCGAACGGTCGAATGCAAACGGCACAAAGAGCAGTTCGGAGAGTTTCTCCCGGACCGCACCCTGATGCTCTTCAGGGCACACGAGCAGCATGAAACCCCCGGCGCCAGCGCCTAGGATCTTCCCCCCGGTAGCGCCCGCAGAGCGGGCCGCCTCGTAGACCTGATCGATCGTGTCGTTGGAAGTCCCTGGCAGCTCCCGCTTGCGGAGCCACGTCTCATGCATGAGCTCTCCCAGGTCGCTCAGCTCTCCGCCAGACAGTATCCGCAGCCCCGTCTTCACGGACCCGTGTATGAACTCCAGAAGGGGATCATACTTTTCGGGCTCATAGTTGTTGGCGGGTGATACGTCCCCACTTTTCCGGAGCTTGGGGATGTAACACAGCATCAAAGACCGCTGGAGCAGCTGAAGTCGCTCGGGCGAGAGTACCAGCGGATGAACGGTGAAGTCACCCGTGGGGTGGAACTCGATGTGATTGAAGCCCCCGTATGCGGCCGCGACCTGGTCTTGGTAGCCACCGGGCTCCTTGAGCACGTGACGTTCTAACTGAATGGCCTCGATCGCGAGATCCTTCCGGGAGAACATCTGCCCTTCCAAGCCTCCAAGCGCGCCCACCAGGCCAACACCAAACGCGGAACTGGTCCCGAGTCCGCTCCACGCGGGAAGATCAGCGTCGTAGTGGATTTCGATGTCCGTTCGGCCAAAGCGCTCGAGCGCGGCTCGAATCAGTGGGTGTTGGATCTCGGAGAGTTCCTTGACCAGCTCAATCCGCGAATAGGTCAGCCGTACCCGATGGTCGAAGAACGGAGGAAGCGGCCGAGCGGTCACGTAGCAGTACTTGTCTATAGTCGTCGAGAGGACTGCACCGCCGTGCCGTTCAAACCAGACGGGGAGATCGGTACCGCCTCCAAAAAGGGAGACGCGGAAAGGAACGCGCGTGATGATCATGGCTCTACCGCGTCAGGAAGCTCTGGCCACGGCGAACCCGCGCGCGCCAATATTCGAGCAGGTCACGCATCGTTGTCTCAAACGGAATCTCCGGCACCCAACCCGTGTGATCGCGGAACTTCGAAGTATCCGGGATCTGTCGGTCGGCATCAATCGGACGAAGTCGCTCGGAATCGGTTTCGATCTGAATGTCGTCCCGGGTGCTGAATGCGATGAGCGTATTGAGCATTTCACCGACTGTGCACGAATGCTCGCCGCCTATGTTGTAGTACTCTCCCGGCCGAGGGTCGTGGGTGACTAGCAGGTGATACGCCCGCACCGCATCACGCACATCGGCGAACGTCCGCATCGAATCGAGGTTCCCCACCTTCACCACCGGCGGAATAAGGTCCGCCTCGATCATCGCGATCTGTTTGGCGAAGGTCGACTCAGCAAACACGTCTCCTCGTCGCGGTCCGGTATGTGTGAACATCCGGGTCGTCATCGCCTTCACTCCGTAGGCCTCCGCGTAGTACCGGCCCAGCAGGTCGGTGCCGACCTTTGAGATCGCGTAGGGAGACGCAGGATGAAAAGTCACCTCCTCGTGGATCGGGAGGGACTCCTTCGGAACACGACCGAAGACCTCGGACGAAGCGCACACGTGCACGACGGGGTCGATGTTGTCATCGTGTCGAATGGCCTCCAGGACGTGTGCAGTGCCCTGGATGTTGGTCTCGAGCGTGTCCAACGGGGCCGAGAACGACGTCTGGGGATAACTCTGCGCGGCCAGGTGAAACACGTAGTCGGGTTTCGATTCGCGAACAGCCGCCTGAATGGACAGGTAGTCTCTGAGGTCACCGTATACGAGCCGGATGCGCTCGCCTCGATTTACCTGGTCGAGGAGATGCTCGATGTTGTCGAGCGGGCTTCGCCAACGCGCGAGTCCGACGATGTCCCAATCGGTTTCTTTCAGTAAATAGTCGGCAAGGTGAGAACCGACCATGCCTGTGATACCGGTGATTAGGGCGACTTGTGACATGCGTTGCTGACGACCTTGTCCCATAGGATTGCACTAGGGTAGGATCGCTCGGGAGGGACGGTGGGTCAATTATTGGGCGGAGCGACCGGTCAGGGTCTGGTGAGCGCGCCGAGTGGCGCTTCGAAGCCTTCGTCAATCGATCAGGGGGCGCCACGCCGTAGAAGCCGTGCCAGCCATCGCCTCCGGCCACCGGCTTCGCGAACACGTGTCGCCGTTCTTGAGCTCACGGGACAGCGGCGCGATGCGGCTGTTCCCCTTGGCTCCGGCGCGGTCTTGCCCGAGCTCTGTGGGCACGGAGTATGCGAAGTCGATGGGCGTGGCACCGGTGGGGAGCCCCTTCACGTCACCGTCGGGGGCACAGGCGAAGACCCCCAGCGGAAGATGTGCATGCACCTCATCCTCTCTTGGACGCCCGAACAGCGTCAGACAAAGCCCCCGCTTGTTGTGTACATCAGGAAACCTTGGATGGCCTCGGACGACTTCATCGAAGACTTCAAGCGCCTCGGTGTAGTCCCCCCGATCCCAGGCGGCGATTCCCTGAGCGATCTGCCGCTGTGCGGCGTTCCTCAAGTCTGACATGTGATGACGGTAGAGGAACCGCGGACAGCGCCCTACCCCGCTCGACGCCCCCTCAGCCGCCGCGGAAGCCAGTAAGAATGAAAGCCCGGTCAGGTGTCCCCCGGCCGCATCAGCCTCGTGAGGTCACCACGGTGTCGCCGCCCGGCGGCACCTGCGGGACCAGAGGGTCCACCCGGCTGGCCAACTCTAGCAGATCCGACGGCGCACCCAGGCGCTGCAAAACGGACCGAAGGCCTTTCAGGGCCCGATCCCTGGAGACGATCGCCACTGCGGTCAGGAGACAGGCCTGAATGTCAATTCCGAGCGAGCGATGCTCGATATAGAACAGCCCCAACCGACTCTTGCCCGGACGAATCAACTGATTGTAGACGATGTCGGGATCGTCCTGATTCTGCAAAATGTCGCCCTCATCCGAGAATACAATCGAGGCGAAATCGGTGATGCCCGGCTTCACGTCCAAGAGATGGCGTTCGACCGACGTGTACAGGTCAGTTTCACGCGCCACGTTGGGGCGCGGCCCCACAAGGCTCATATCCCCGATCAAGACATTCCACAGTTGGGTCAGTTCATCGAGCTTGAAGCGCCGAATGAAGTTGCCAACAGGAGTGATGCGCTGATCGGAAGCACTGGTCGAATCCACGCCGGACTTGTCGGCGTTGATGACCATCGAGCGCATCTTGACCATACGGAAGGTCGTGCCGTCGCGTCCAACTCGGTCGGCCACATAGAACGGCGAATGCTTGTCCTGCCACCACACCAGAAACATTACGGGGAGCAGCACCGGGCTCGCCAGAAGCAGTCCGATTGCGGACGCGAGGATGTCAAACAGTCGTTTGATCACGCGGAAGCAGGGGCGCAAAGGTCGCTGGCAGCCGCCACGATATCTTCGAGACGGGGATAGTAGACCGCCTCCAGCACACGCGAGGTCGGAGCAGGCGCATCGGGCAGAGTCACGCGGAGGGGAGAGGCCTTGAGCTCCGAAGGTGCGACCCGTTCCGTCACCGAAGCAATCACCTCTCCGGCCATGCCACAGGTCCTCCATCCGCCATCAAGCACAATCAGTCGACCCGTTCTTCGCACGGAGGCGACGATCTCGGCAGGATCGAAGGGGTTAAGGACTCGGAGGTCAACGACGTCCGCGGATATTCCGCGATCTGCGAGTGCATCTGCGGCCTCGAGCGCAAGCTGAGTTGAGTATCCTGAGCCGACAATGGTCACGTCGTCCCCTTCCTTGAGGCGGGCAGGTCCGATCGTGGCCAGATCCAGTTCCTGGACCGGAGGCAGCTCGTCCTCAAGGTCATAGAGCCAGCGATCATCGATGAACATGACCGGACTGGGTGACAGCACCGAAGCGATCATCAGGTCGCGCGCATCCGCCACCGTTGCAGGAGTTACGACTCGGAGGCCCGGGATGTGAGCGAACCAGGCATGGAGCGCCTGTGAGTGCTGGGCCCCCTGTTCACCACCTCGGTTGATGATTCCACGGATGGTCACATTCGGACTCGCCTGACCACCGAACATATGAGACCACTTGGCCGCCTGATTTACGACCGCATCAAGACCGTAAAGCATGAAGTCCAGGCGTGGATGGACCACGATCGGCTTCATGTCCGAAAGCCCGGCACCAACTGCCGCGCCGGTACAGGCGAGCTCGGACACCGGCGTGTCGATAACGCGTTCCTTGCCGAATTTCTTCTCGAGCTCGGTCATCGTGTTGCCCACGTACCAGGGGCTCCAGAGTCCCTGGCCGATGATGAACACCTCCGGGTAGTTCTCGAGGAGGTACTCGAAGGCCGCTCGCATGGCCGTGCCGTATGAGTAGGATGTCATCTGGCTCATCCCCGGGTCCTCCCGGCGGAGTAGACCCTGTCCATGAGTGCGGACTCTTCGGGATAGGGATCGCCGAGCGCTTCCTCCCAATCCGACTCAAGGGCGAGCCGAACCTCGCCCTCCAGCGCCTGTTGGTCGGACTCGGACCAGAATCCTGCGGCAGCCATGGCCCGAGCCAGCCTGCCGATGGGATCCCGGGCCCTCCAGTTCGCTACATCCTTGGCCGAGCGCGCGACGCCCACATCGATATCCTCGCGGAAGTCGACATGTCCGTACCACCGATAGGTAACCGCCTCAAGAAAGCCCGGCCCATCTCCTCGGCGCGCAGCCGCCACGAGCCGCTCCGAAGCTTCCTTCACGGCAAGCACATCATTGCCATCAACGATCTCAAATGGGATCCGGTGAGCTTCCGCGAACCGCGCAGTCATATTGCTGGGCTGTCTGAGATCGATGAACATGTGGCTCGAGAACAGGTTGTTCTCGACTACGAAGATCACCGGCGCATTCAGCATGCGGGCCAGGTTCATGGACTCATGAACGGCTCCCTCCTCACACGCACCGTCGCCGAGGTAGGACACGCCAATGTTGTCCGTACCCTTCATTCGTTCCGCGTGAGCTGCACCTACGGCCAGCGGAACGGTCCCGGCGACAATGGGCACGGAGCCCATGAACCCGTTCGGCTCATCCCACAGATGCATCGACCCACCCATCCCCCGGGACAGACCGGTGTCCTTTCCCAGAATCTCGGCGAAGAGCTTCCTGGGGCTCGAGCCCAACGCGAGAACATGGGAATGGGAGCGGTGCGCGCCGAAGATTCTGTCGGTCTTCCTCAGCAGCGCTGAGACCCCAACCGCTACGCCCTCCTGACCAACCCCCAGGTGGACCGGTCCACCGATCAGACCGTCCTCGCGGGCCTTGGCCAGAATCCGCTCGGCGATCCGGATGGTCACCATCCCTCGCATGAGCGGTTCGAGGACCTCCAGGGTGGTGCCCCTCAGGTCGATCGGTTCGTGAAGCTGGGTCGGATCAGCGAGAACTCCGGGAAGCTGCCCTTCCATCAAATCAGGCTCCGTAGAACAAGTGAATCGACTCGACGATGTACGCCACGTCGTCGTCGCTGAGTGCAGTGTTCATCGGCGGCATCATGCAGCGTTCGAAGAAGCGCTCAGTTCGCGGCAGGTCTACATCAAAACCGAGTTCCGAGAATTGATGGACCGGCGTGCCCGCCCACTGGATGATCGTACGGATTCCCCGCTCCAGCAGATACGCACGCAGTTCGTCGCGACGGTCCGCCTGCATCTCGAAGTTCTGATACACGTCGAAGTGGCGCGGGTCAGCATCGGGGGCCGGCGGGAGTTGGACCTGATCCAGGTCACCGAGGCCCGCATGGTAGAGCGCGGCGATCTTACGCCGCCGCTCGATGTCCTGCGGATAGCTCTTCAACTTGAAGTCGAGCACGGCCGCCTGAACGTTGTCCAGCCGCGAATTCAGGCCCCATGCAACGACCCGGCCGTGCTCATTCCGACCGTGGTCCCGCAGCAGCCCCATCTCACGGGCCAGATCGTCCTCATTCGTAAAGATCGCGCCACCGTCACCAAAGCATCCGAGCATCTTGGCCGGGTAGAAGCTGATGGTGCCGAAGCGCCCGAATGTCCCGGCGCACCGGCCCTTGAACTTCGATCCAAGTGCCTGCGCAGCATCTTCGTAGACTTCGAGTCCGTGACGCTCTGCGATGGCTTGAATGGCGTCCATGTCACAGGTCCGTCCATTCACCTGGACCGGCATGATCCCCTTCGTACGTGGGGTGATCCGATGCTCGATATCACCCGGATCCAGCATGTTGTCCGGACCGCACTCCGCAAGAACCGGCGTCGCTCCGACCATGTGGACCGAGGCCGCGGTCGCGATGTAGGTGTGCGACGGCATGATCACCTCATCTCCCGGACCAACGCCACAGGCCTTGAGGCCGATGATGAGGGCATCGGTTCCGTTTGCTACTCCCAGCACATGCTTGGCACCGGTGAAGTTGCGGACGTTCTGTTCGAAATCTCTCAGGTCCTTCTGCATGATGAACGCGCCACGCCGGCAAACGTCCGTCATGATGGCCAGGATTTCCTCTTCCTGGGCAGTGAAGAGTTCGGAGTAGGGGAAGAACGGAATCTGGCGAATGACTGTCATTGGGCTGGAGTAGGGGATGAGGGGGGCAATCAGTCGGCCATTCGGGCGGCGCAGAAAATCACTTTGTGCTGCTGATCCGACTGGTCGGCAGCCAGCGCCTGAGGCGGGAGCTTCGGCGCGGTGTCCACGTCAATCTCAGCCGGCATCGGGATCAGTGCGCCAAACGCCAACTTCTTAAGCAACTTCTTCGCTCGCATCGAATTCGGGATCAGGCCGAGCCTGGAGGCCGCGGCCTTCACCGGACGAAGAACGCGCTGCCTCAATCCGACCGTGGCAACAGGCGTATCGCCAAAGACAGTCACATCGAACCCCCTGGCGGACAACTCTTTCGAGAGCTCGCTCACGCCAAGGTAGCGGTGGCTGTGCGGCGAGGGATTGAAATCGAAAAGGTCTTTGTTCGCGGTGGCGATCAAGAGGTGGCCGCCCGGCCGGAGAACGCGATGGCATTCATCGAAGAATCCGTCCACATCGGGCAGATAATAGAGGGCCTCGAAGAGCAGAACGACGTCGAACCGGTCCGCCTCGAAAGGCATCTCCAAGGCGTCGAACTGCCCAAAAACGAAGCGGTCGCCGTAGTGGCCACGGGCAACGGAAAGGAGCGGTTCAGAAATATCACTGGCCCGCACGGAGGTAGCGAGCGAGCCAATATACCCCACCCCCTGACCGGCGCCGCAGGCGACTTCTAGGACGTCTCGGCCGCAACAATATTCTCCGGCCCAGTAGTAGCGACGAGCCATCCGCTCGACCTGCTCGCGGGTCACATCGTCACCGGAGACCTCCGTCAATTCGGTGTAGTCGAGCGTCATCGGGACCAGCTGTTGAGAGATGTTGGCTGGCAGCCGAATACAGGGCTGCGTCCGTAGCGAGCGTGTCCAAAACTTAGTTGGAAATTGAAGTGACATCCGACCTCACCTAAGGTGGTGTGGGAACACAACACCGAACCGACAAAAAAGAAGGCGGTCACCGAGGCAAAGGGTGCCACAGCTTGTGCGACGAGGCAAGAAGGACCGGAGGATGGGGGAGCCGAACGAGCTCGACCGAGAGGTAATTGAGGGCACAAACGCGGAAACGGACCGGTTGTTCAGGCCTCGGCCCATTGGGCGAGCATGAAGAGGATCCAGAGGAGTCTGGCACGGCGTTCCCGGCCAAGACCGGCGGAGTCGTTCAGGACCCTTACCATCTCGGCAGCCCGGAAGTTCTCGCGCATGAAGCCGCTGTCCATCAGGGACTCGCGGATGGTGCCAGCAAACGCCCCGTCCACCCAGTCCGCGAGAGGGATTTCGAAGCCCCGCTTGGGAGCGTGAGCCACTCCGTGGGGAAGGAGCCGGTCTGCGAGAGCTCGCAGGATCGGCTTGGTGCGCTTGCCCCTGAAGTGGAGCTTTCGCGGAAGCCGCGCAGCCAATTCCATGACGCCGTGGTCCAGAAATGGACTTCTCGCCTCAAGGCTGCTCGCCATTGTCGCAATGTCCATCTTGAACAGAAGGCAGTCCCCCGTTCCGACGGACAGGTCGAGGGCCATGAAGCGGGCAAGCTCTTCACGGGGGAGGAGGCATTCCCACTCCTCCTCGAGAAACTGGGCCGTCGGTCGAACTGAAGTAGGACTCCGGTAAAGAGCCTGCTTTTCGGCCTCCGAGAAGCCATCGCTCGACCACGTCAGGTACCGTTCACCCGGCGGGCACAGGACTCCCTTGAGAAAGCGAAAGCCCAAGGCGTAAGGGGTGCGATGACCCCGCGGGCGTGGCAAATGGGAGTGAACCCCATCGACGAGAGCCTTGGGCAGCATCGAGAACAACGCGCTCGCCTGCTGCGCGCGCCGGACAGCCCATGCTCGCCGGTATCCGGCGAAGAGTTCGTCCGCCCCCTCACCGTTCAAGACCACCTTCAGGTCGGACGAAGCAGCGGCAGCAACCGCAAAAGAAGGAAGTGCCGACGGGTCGGCGAAGGGTTCCCCATACGCGGCAACGACCCGAGGCAACAGCGCTTCGGGGTCCGGATCAAGACGGATCTCCGTGTGGTCCGTCCCATATTTCTGCGCGACGAGCCGAGCAAGCCCGCTCTCGTCGTAGGCCGCCTCGCCTAGGCCGATCGTGAACGTCTTCAGTGGCTGGTCGACCATTCCCGCCGCCAAGGCAACCAGAAGTCCGCTGTCGATGCCGCCAGACAGGAATACCCCGACCGGTACGTCGGCGCGGAGACGGATCCGCAGTGCCTCGGTAAGAGCTTCTTCGGTCGCGTCCACCGCAGATTTGAAGCTGAGCCCTGCCATTTCGGGGGCGGGAGCCGGCAGTAACCAGTAGCGCCCCTGTCTCAGATCGAGCTTGGCGTCGGCCTCCACGTAGCCGCCGGCCGGAACTTCGCGGATCTTCCTGTAAATCGTCGACAGCCCCGGGACGTAACCCAGAGTCAGGTAATGATGAAGCGACTCCGGATCGACACCACCCATGTCGGTGGCCGACTTCATCGTATTCAGCTCGGAAGCGAAAACCAGGCGTCCGTCCGAAATCGAATAGTACAGGGGCTTCTTTCCAGCCCGATCCCGGATGAGTGAGAGCACGTGCGACTGCTCGTCCCAGACCGCGATCGCAAACATCCCGTGCACCTTCTCGATGGCCGGGAGGAGACCAAACTCCTCAAATGCGGCAAGGAGGACCTCCGTATCGGACCGAGTCTGGAAGGAGCGTCCCCTCGCCTCCAGTTCCGCGCGCAACTCGAGGTAGTTGTAGACCTCTCCGTTGTAGCTCAGCCGATACCGACCGGAAGGGCTCGCCATCGGCTGGTTGCCATCGGCAGAGAGATCGATGATGGACAGGCGTCGATGCGCCAGGCCCACGGCCCCGTCCTCGGAGACCCAGAGCCCTTCGTGGTCGGGGCCACGGTGCACCATGCACCGCGCCATGCGGCTGATGCGCTCATGTGTCTCCGCAGGAAGACCCCCACCGGGGGTGAAGACACCGGCTACGCCGCACATGGCTGTACTCGGTTGAATGCTCGAATCAGCCCACGCCCGCCGCGGCACAAACCGGTCAAATGAGGCGCATTGTTGTGCGAAACTGGAGTAGGATTGGAGCGCAAAGTCTCAGCCTGGAGCGATGATCGAGCCGGATTGGCCTCTTCCCGGACCCGCCCCCCGGGCGATCCAGGGTCGGTCACGACCTCCGGCGCCCTCGGTCCCGAAGGGCGGACGCGCGCTAATCAAGTCTTTCCGACGGGCCGGCGCAAGCGCATGGACCGAATCGATCGTCCGCCCTCTGTCTGGATTCCTTCGAACGTTATAGACTCGGCGGTCAGCGGCCATTTCGGGTGCGATATCCATGTGGCGTCCCGGCCGAATCACACCGCGGCCAACCCTTCAGGCAACCGAGCATATGCTTCTCTCCGTCACAGCCACCATCGCCTTTACGGCGATCATCCAGTCGATGTTCGGCGTGGGTGTGCTGTTGTTCGGGACGCCCACCCTGTTGCTTCTCGGATTTGGATTCGCGGATGCCCTGCAGACACTGCTGCCGGTTTCTCTCGCCATCAATCTGCTTCAGATCGCTTCCGAACCGGACAAGGTGGACCGGGACGTCCTGCGGAGCCTGGCCATCTACTCGCTGCCGGCGATCGCGGTGACCCTTTGGCTGACCCTGAGAATTTCTCTGCCCATCGACCCCGTGGTAGGGGTCGTGATCGTCTTTATCGCGTCGGGCGAGGTCTGGTCGTTGTCGGAGAGGTTGATGAAGGCTGCAACACGACGGCGTAGCGCGTTCATGGTTGTCATGGGGCTGGTCCACGGACTGACCAACCTCGGCGGCTCGCTTCTCACTGCTTTCGTGTATGGAGCTGGGCACGAAAAAGAAGAGAGTCGACCCACCATCGCCGCAGGCTATGCCATTTTTGCAGTTGTCCAGCTGGCCACGCTGATTGCGTCCGGGGCCAGTCAACGCCTCGTCTCACTCGAGACCGCGGGAAACATTGCGGTTGGCGTAACCGTGTTTGGCGTCGTCGAGCACTTCTTCTACCGAAAGACCACAGCGACAGTGTACCGCCGGATGCTTTCGCTCCTGCTCCTAGCGACCGGCGTGATGATCCTGGCCAGGTCCGTCTAGGAGTCTTGGCGTGGCGGCCAGCCCAGCGCCTGAGCGAGGTCGTCAACGTGATGCGTCTCGATCATGTTCATCCTGCTTCCTGAGTTCGGATACGCCAGGGCCGTTACCAGGATGACGTCGTCCCCATCAATCCGACCCGTATCCCAGAGGTGCTTCAGGCAGCCGGTGATGTGGGATGTGGACGTCCGATCGAAGGGAAGGTCCACATACACGCCTTCCGTCCCGAAATAGAGGTTGAAGCTCCGGGCTGCTGCCGCCACGTTCGTCACCGCGATGATCGGCTGCACCGGGCGGGACGAGGCAACCATCCGGGCTGCAAAACCGTACATCGTCACAGCGATGATTTTCGTGATCGGCAGATTTCTGCAGGTCAGCGCAATCGCATCGGTCAGCGCCAACTCGGGGATCTCCTCGGAGACGGGTCGAAGCATGGGCATAGTGGGCCGCTGGCGGCGTTCGTAGCCAAGAGCCACGTCGGAGATCCGGCGCATTATTGAGACGGCTTCGATGGGATAGTCTCCCACCGCGGTCTCCCCGGACAGCATTGTCGCGGCACAGCCATCAAGTACCGCGTTGGTGATGTCGCTGACTTCCGCCTTGGTCGGGAGGGGGCTCTCGATCATGGAATGGAGCATCTCGGTCGCCACGATCACCGGTTTACCCTGACGGGTGCAGGACGAGATGATCTCCTTCTGGTTGACCGCGGTCGATTCAATCGACGTCTCGACCGACAGATCGCCCCGATCGATCATGATGGCATCCGCTGAGGAAATCACCTCGGCGGCGTGGTCCAGCCCACCCTGATTCTCGATCTTGGCCACGATTCTTGGGAAGTCCCCCGTCCTCAGCTCCCTGATCGCATCGATGTGGGCACTGGACTCCACAAAGCTGAGACCGACGTAGTCAACACCGGTCTCATGGGCCAGCGCCATCATCACCCGGTCGCGATCGGTAACTATGGACTGCTGCAGCTTCACGTGGGGTACGTTGATGCCCTTGGCGCTACGGAGCCGTCCAGAGGTCTGCGCCTCGCAGACGATATCCTGCCCGTTGATCTCAATCACGACGAACGAGAGCGTGCCGTCATCCGCAAAGATCCGATCCCCGGGGCTGAGATCCTCATGCAGGGTCATGCTGTTGACTGGAACTCGGCCGAGGCCGTCCGCGGCCTGGTCCGTCGTCAGCGTCAGTCGCTCGCCGACCGAGAACGCCGGCTCGTGCTTCAGGCGCCCCGTCCGAATCTTCCGCCCGGGAACGTCCAGCAGGATCGGGACGTCCGGCAGCGTGTGGCGAATCAATGCAACGGCACTTCTGTGCCAGTCTTCGTCCGCGTGGGAGCCGTTAAGCCGGGCCACGCTCATGCCTGCCTCGCGGAGCGCTAGGAGCCCCTCTTCAGAACAGGTTTTCGGTCCAATCGTGCAGACGATGCGTGTGCTGCTCATTCGCTTTCACCAATAAACATGTCCAGGCCCTTCACAGCGTCGAACACTTCGGGGCGCATGATCCAGGACGGGGGCGTTTCTGCGCGAGTCAGGTAGCCGCGGACGTCGGTGCCGCTGATCTGCTCCACGAATTCAGGTGCTTCGATCAGGTGCCGACACGTCCATTCGCTGACGATCCCCTGGCACTTCTTGCAATGGAAAGGGCCGTTCAACGGCATGATCCGAATTCCGAGTTCCTCCGCATGCTTCATTACCAGCTCCTGAGCCTCGTACTTTCCGTAGAAGCCTCCGACCCCGGCGTGGTCTCTTCCAACAATGAAGTGCGTGCAACCGTAGTTCCGCCGAATCAGGGCGTGAAAGACGGCCTCTCTCGGACCGGCATACCGCATGGCGGTCGTAAGGACGCCGAGCTCGACTCTTTCCTCGGGGTAGAACTGATCAACCATGACCCTGTACCCAGCCAGAATAGCCTCCCGGGTGTAGTCGCCGGCCTTCTTTCGGCCAACCAGCGGCTGAATGAACAGCCCATCCACGTGCTCCAGGGCAACCCGCTGCAGTTGCTCGTGAGCCCGGTGCGGCACGTTCCTGGTCTGAAAACCGACTACCGTCTCCCAGCCTTTTTCACGGAAGCGGGCTCGCGTCTGCACAGGGGGAAGGCTTGCTGAGAATGCTCGTCCCTCCCCGGGCCGCGATAGTCGGACGTTCCCGCCAAGTAACCAGTCGCCACCGTCAAACAGAAACCGAACACCGGGATGAGCTATGTCAGACGTCCCAAAAACACTCTCCGCGACCGACCTCTTGTCTGCAGAGTAGGGAGTGCCTGGTTCGAGCCAACCCATGAGCTGGTCTTCGAACCAAAGCTCGACTTCAGCATGATCCGCCGCTGAGTGAGCGACATCCTTGTCCAGATCCAGCACAACCGGGAGGGGGAAAAGGGCGCCGGACTCCAAACGCATCTCTTTCACGACCCGGTTGAAGTCCGCCTCGTGCATGAAGCCAGTGAGCGGGGCGAAGGCGCCCCCGGCGAGCTGGCCCAATTCAAGAAACTGGTCTACCGAAAGTTCAATCTTCATGTCAATCGAGAGAGAGCCGTGTAAGGACCCGGCTCAATCTCGGAATCCGCCGAGCAATTGAGATCGCATGCTCGCGCGGGGTGGCCGGACGGGAAGCGTCAATCACCAGATCAGGCTGCTTCGGGGCGTTCCAGGGAACGTCAATCCCCACTACATCAGGCATCTGCCCCGCGTCGGCCTTTCGGTATAGCCCTTTGGGGTCACGTGAGCGCACCAAATCGAAGGATGCCTCAAGGTAGACCTCGAAGTAGCCGGGCAGATGTTCCCGATTCCAACTCAGCAGATCATCGGATGCATACAGGGCCGCAACGAGTACCAGCTTCCCTTGCTCCGCTAGAACTCGACTGAGACGCTGAACCCGGCCGATCTGAATCTCCCGATCAGCCGCTTTGTAACCCAGGCCCGCTCCGAACACTTCACGAACCACGTCGCCGTCTATCCGGACGAGTTCCGGAACCTGATCCCCGACTAGATTCGCGAGGGCATCACAAACAGTCGTCTTTCCGGCTCCCGAAATACCCGTAACCCAGACCACGGCGCCGCCGGAACCCCACCCTGAAGCGCCGGAGATCTCTGCTGTCTGGAGATCCTCCGTCGTACGACTCATTCCGGCTTGTTACGGGGGTTCGAGAGCACCATCACCATCTGCCAAGACTGCCAGCGGATCCCGGGGATGCTTAGGACGACCCGATCACAAGCATCGAGGAAGGAAAGGAGCGGGTTAAACAGGATGGTCCGGCGGAAAGGAACCGCAAGCAGGCCAAGGAGGTGGAAGTGATGGATCTCCACCTTCTCGAAGTACTTCTTGGCGATCCCGACCGATGACCGCCCAAGGATGTGCGGGACCTCCCACGGGGTCCGCAGTTTCGGCGTGAGTCTCCTGTATAGATGGATCACAGGATTGTGACGCACCGCCTCCTGACAGATCGCGCTCCCGCCGGGCTTCAGGACCCGTGCCATCTCGCTGAAAGCTGCATCGAGATCGAGGTGATGAAGTGAGCCGTACTCGGTCAGGACATCGAAGCTGGAGTCGTCAAAGCCGGTCTCTTCCGCGTCCGCAACCTGATGCTTGACCCGGTCCGCGACCCCTTCCCGCTCGGCAAGCCCTGCAGAGTTCTCAACCGAGACGGGGGAGATGTCGATGCCGATCACCTCCTGCGCTCCCAGCTGGGCCAGCTTGACCCCATCCTCTCCGTTGCCACAGCAGTAGTCCAGGACGCGGACGCCTTTCACATTTGCCGCCCACCACCGCTCCACGAAGTCACGGCTTGACTTCTCAACCGCGTAATACTTCATGTTCACCCAAAGCGGGTTGTCCCGGATGGTGTCTTCCAGCTCCGGAGACCAGCGTGTTTCCGCGACATATTCGTCTTCGCTGATCTGACGAAGGTTGTCGTGGAACTCTCGTTCCTGCTGCTTGCGATCGATCACTTCAATGCACCTTGTATGGGTCTCAACGACTCTGAGTCGTCAGGGGTAGTAGTTCGCTGATGACTTTTCGAGCGAATAGACGGTCGTCGAAGACTTCGTGGATTCTTTGCCGCGCGGCGCGTCCCATCCGATCCCGAAGTTCGGGGTCGTTCCTGAGTCGCTGGACCAGCTCGGCGAGATGGCCTGAATCCCGAGGCGTAACAAGATAGCCACTGACGCCGTCTTCAACAGGCCCCCTACAGTCCGGCGTGTCAGCAGCGATCACGGGTTTGGCCATCGCCATCGGTTCCAGCAGCGCCCGGGGATAGCCCCCCTCTTTGTAGTAGGAAGGAAGTGCCGCGACGTCGCTCGCCGCGTACACGTCCCGAACATCTTTCCGGAATCCGATCCAATCGACCCCGTAGTCCTGCTCGATCCGATCCATGAATTCCGCTGGAATGGCATTCGGGGTGCCCTCTTCAGGGGGTCCAACCAGAACGAAGCGCACTGCCGGATCGGCAGCCCTAACCGCCCGGCACGCCTCCGCGAACTCGCGGATCCCCTTGGCCCATACCATCCGCGCAACCATGACCACCACGAAGTCGTCCGGAGCCAGTCCCAGTTCCGCCCGCACCTCGTTCACCCTTCCAGCCGGAACGGCCTCCTGCGTAAAGACCTCGACATTGACACCATTCCGGGTCATAAAGGTCTTGGAAAACGGAGCCAGGCCCGCCTCGACGAAGTGCGCACGGTCCCCGTCATTGGTCAGCCAGACCTTGTCCGAGGCATTGGCTGAGGCACGGTACAACGTCTCAAGCACCGTTCGCACCGCTCCTCCCCCTCCGGTTCCACCCGAGAAGACCCGCCCGAGTCCCCGAATGGCCATGATCACAGCCGGAACCCCAGCGAACCTGGCAATGAAGGGCACGTAGGAGTTCGGCTTGGTTCCGAAAGAGACCACAGCGTCGAACGGCTCTCGGCGAAAGAGGCGGTACATGCGCCAAGCGTATCGCAGATCGCCGACAGGATCGGCGTACCGATCGACGTCCATCTCGAAGTGTCGCGTCCCGAGAGCCCGAATCTCCTCTGCGTAGATGTCAGAGGTGCTGATTGTGACGATCTCAATGTCGCTCCCCTGTTCCGCCGCCAGATGCCGCACGAAAGGCGTGCAGAAATTGACTGTGGACAAGCCGTCCTGAGTGACCATTGCAATCTTCATCGCGCATTCCCCGAAGTTCTTTGCCAGATCTCGGTCAGTTCATCCATCTTGTCGGCTACTAAGTAGTTTCCGTGGACTCGGGTCCGACCCGCGGCCCCCATGCGCTCGCGAAGGCTGGGGTCCGACAAGAGCGCCACCATCCGGTCGGCAATCGCGTCCACGTCACCGACCTCGACCAGAAATCCGGTCTCTCCCTCAATAACCGAGCTGCGAAGTCCGCCGACCTTGCTGGCAACCACAGGAAGACACATCGCCATCGCCTCGAGGACCGCACGCCCAAAGCCTTCCGCCAGAGTTGGGTGCACCAAGATGTCCATAGATCGTAGCAGCTGAAGAACATCCCGCCGCCACCCGGGGAAATGCACTCGATCCGACACGCCGAGTTCCTCAGCCCTTTGCTTCAGCTGATCGGGGTAGTCACGATAGGCGTCAATCATGGGATCACCGATCAAGACCAACTGCGCCTCTGGAAAGCGAGGCGCGATCTTCCCAAAGGCTTCCAACAAGAAATGGACGCCCTTCGCAGGAAAAAGCTGTCCCACGTACGCGATCTTTTCGCCACGAACGCCAAGGTCATCAATGTCAGAAGCGTGCTCGGCAGCCATCAGTACGTCGGGATCCAGTCCCGGCGGCAGGATGTCAATCCGGTCCGACAGCATACGAATCAACATCGGATAGCGATCGTCCCGGTTCTGTTCGGAAAAGAAGGTGATCCGGGTTGCCATGGGGAGAGCGACGTGGTCGATCACTGGGTTGTCGAGCTCGCCCTTGATGTACAGATGCATGGGCACGCCGGCGAGGCGGGCCCCGAGTCCAACTGTCACAGCCGTCCGAACGCTGTTGGCATAGACCACGTCGACCGCATTGTCCTTTAGATATCGTCGGATCTGGAAGTTGTACGCAATCAACTCCCGTACCGTGCGCAACCGTCCCACTACGCCGCCGCGTAGGGCAGCCCCTCCATACTGATTCACCCGATCCGGAGGCGGGAATTCGACGGTTTCCACTTCGTACTCTTTCGCCAGATCCAGGAAACCCCCGTCGAACGGAACCATCAACGTGAACCGCACGGCCTCACGGGAGACATGCTTGAGCATGAACGTGAGAGTCTGCAGGTTGCCGCTGACCTGCCCCCAAGGATAGGGCTCGTAGATCAGCACATGGAGCGGTGCGGCCATCAGTCCCTGCTGCCCCGCGAGTCCCCCGCTGAGGCAAGCAGCACAATTTTCTCTGCCGATAGCACGGGCATCACTGATTTGACACCCAGAATCTCGAAGCCGGCATCTTCGAACATGTCGCGAATCGTGCCCCAGGCCTCGGGTCCGGGAGCGAACGCGTGGCCGGGCTTCAAGAGTCGGACGATTCGGCGCTTCAGGCGCTGGCCCCAACCATCGACGCTTACCGAAACAACAACGAATTCAGTCGAAATACGGCCAATCTCCTTCATGACCTGCGTCTTCAGGTCGGCCGGGATCCGGTGGAGGAAGCCCAGGACGACGGCAGCCTCAAAGGCCCCAGAGGAAAAAGGCGTCCGGGTAATGTCCATCTGCACCATTCCGCGAAGGGCGTCACCATATCGGTGGGCACCAACCTCCATCATTTCTGCGGAGATATCTCCAGCGATGACCGGATACCCACGCTCGCGAAAAATCCGAGCTGCGACGCCCGTCCCACAGGGCAGGTCAATAACCAGAGGCTTCCGATCGCCTACCCGGCCTTTGATAAATGATGCCACCAGGCCGATCTCTCGCCACATGGTGAAGCGGGCCCATGAGAGACTGCCGAGCAACTGACGATCGTAGGCTTCCGCACGCTGACGGTTACGGTAAGCCTCACGCGTTTCGGTCCGGTACTGATCCGACGGAGAGGACGAGCTATGTGACAAGGATTCTCTCGCGGTCACGCGGCTGTGAGCACACGGATTGAATGATCGAGCTTTCGGCGGTACTGGCGATCAATATAGAGCCTTCTGACCAAGATGGAAAAAGGTGAGAGCCAATCCTTCACATCCACGGCGACATGAGCCATCCGCCAGTGCTTGGCGACTTCCTTGACCATGTACCACGCCAGAACCTCATGATCGACGTGTTCCCGGCCATATCCTTCGAGGAACGCCTCTTCAGTAGCCGGACATATCTCTTTACCCAGTGCGAATTTGGGGGAGCCCCAATAGAGAATCCGCAACGTCAGCACGAACCGGGCGAGGTCCGCCTCCCGCGGCGCACGTTTGATGGCCCCCGGATCCAGGAAGACCAGGCGGCCGTCCTGATTGAGCATCAAATTCCGAACATCAAGGCCTTTGAGGGACACTGTCGCCAAAGCGTGTGGCCGCCCCTCGGGAGCGGGAGGCAGCAGGTCCAACCACCGCTTCATCTGACCTTCCCCGAAGCAACCTCTCTCCGCCAGACCCTCCAGCAGTCGAACGATCTTGGCCCGGTTCTCGTGCCAGCCAACGGCGGTCTGACCGCCGGCGCCGGACTCGTGAACCGCCCGGACCGAGCGCCCCAATTCGTACATCCAACCAGTCATGACCGTCCGAGACGCGCTATCGCCAGAAGCCGACGCCGAATCGAGCGAGCGCAGGCGCTGCAACGCGTCCTCGCCCTGCACCAGGGAGGTAACCACCCCTCCGAGGTCCTCTAGGAACAGCTTCGGTTTCACGAAGCGGATCGGACGATTCCTCAGCGCAGACTCTAGATAGGTGAGGCTCTCATATTCCAGAGTTGCCTCTCGTAAATCTTGCGCCGAGCGAGGGAATAGCGGCCGGTCTCGGTCGAACAGAAAATCGTGACGCGGAAATTTGACATAGACAGATTCGTCACCGTCCTCGCGGCGAAGCCTGAATCCATACGAAAAATCGTGCCACTCGAAGTCCGAGCTACCGGCAACGCCGGACCCCCAACTCAGTTCGGCCGCAACCCGGGTCGCAATTGCATCAACCGAGGTTTGCTCAGACAACTTCGGCGGTGGCGGTCGATTCCCACTTGTTCGAGGCGACCATCAGGGCCGGATGAGCAACGAGCAGGTGCCAGACCAGTGCCTGGAAGGACTCGGTATGAGGCGTGACGGATTCGGCGTTGACGGTCGGAACCACCACGCAGGCGTTGGCCACTTTCGCTGTGTAGCCACCATCGCGACCCACTACGCCGTAGATCTCGGCGCCGACTTCCTGGGCGAGCTGCATGGCCCGGACTAGGTTGGCGCTGATGTTCCGCTCCAGATCACCCCCACCCACCGAGAAGATGAACACGGCGTCGTTTTTGCGGATCCGGCTGGCCTTGAGCCAAGCAGAATAGCTGGTATCCCAGCCCTCGTCGTTCGTGCGGGCCGTCAGTTCCGAAACATTGTCACAGGGCGAATAGGCCTCGATTCCGGCGATCTTCCGGAAGTCGTTGACGGCATGTGAAGCATGCCCGGCACCCCCACCCACACCCAGGAGGAAGAGTCGACCCTCACGCTCCCTGAGCGCAGCAAGCCCGGCCGCCATCTTCTCAATGACCTCCGGATCCAGGAGGTCGATGATGGCCTTCGCTTCTGCCAGGTAGGTTACGGAATAGCTCACGGATTTTCCTGTGTGTTTGGATTATTGGAGATCTAGCAAGCTAACAAGATTGTTAACGGCCTCGAGTTCCATGGCGACACGCGTCTCAAGGGTCAGCGTGGCTTGATGGGGCGTCGCGATCACCCTTTCGCACCCGAGAAGCGCACCATGGTACGGTTCCTCGGGAAAAACGTCCAGTGCGGCCCCCGCAAGATGGCCGGAATCCAGCGCAGCCCGAAGAGCCACATCGTCAACGACCTCTCCACGTGCGGTATTTATCAGATACGCGCCCGGGGGCATGATCCCGAACTCTCGTGCACCAAGCCTGAGCCCGCTCCCGCCCGCCGTGTGAATGGACACGATCTCAGCCTGGGAAAGCACGCCGTCAAGATCGGTCAATTCGATCCCGTTCTCTGCGGCCCAGGTCGCGTCGGCCGCGGGGTCGACCGCAACAATTCTGACGCCAAAGGGCCTAAGCAGCTCGAGAGTCCGGCGCCCGATCCGTCCTAGGCCGATCAGCCCCACTGTCCGACCGCCAAGGATCCGCCCCGTGCGCCGTTTCCATTCGCCCTTGTGAGTCGAGTCACTCAGGGCAGGCAGGTCCCGCAGCAGCGCCAGAATGAAGGTCAGGGTCAGCTCGGCGACCGCGTCGATCGGTGGTTGCGGCGTGTTCAGGACGGCAATCCCGAGATCTTTGGCCGCATCCAAGTCGATGGCGTCGATGCCGACGCCACATCGGCTGATCGCCTTCAGGTTGGGCAGAGCAGAGAGGGTCTCGCGTTTATAGGGTTCCACACCCGCGATCAGGCCCATCACTCCGGGCACCTGCTCCAGCACTTCCTCGGGACGAATCCTTCGACCCGATTCGTTCACCTTGAACGAGTAGCCTGAGGCTTCGAGCGCCAGGTTGGGCGTCGGAGCTTCGCGCGAAAACGTGGAGAGGGTTACGAAAATCTCAGGTCCATCAGACATCTGCTGAATCCATCCATTGTTCAAGAATCTCGGCCACACCAAACAGGTCGGATGCCGCCACTACCTCTAGTTCGCCAAAGCCTTTTTCGCTGACTCTGCCGACGAAACCGACACCGGCTGTCTGAGCGGCGGCAGAATCCGACGGAGCGTCACCGACCAGAAGGGTGTGCACTGGGTCGACCTTTTCCGCCTCAAACGCTCTTCGAATCGCGTCTGACTTCTCAAGGGGCGGATTACCAAACACGCCAGCGAAGTAGCGGGAGAGGCCCTTCCGCTGGACGATCACGCGGAGCTCATCCTGGGGTGTAACCGACGCTACATAGAGCGGAACGCGTTGGCTCCAGCGGTCCAGGAACTCCCGCGCACCGGGGACCAGTTCGGTCGCCACCACCCGGTCTACGACCAGTTCGGAAAAGCGGGTCGCCATTCGCGCCACCGCGTCCTCATCGCCGCCCTCCATCAGGTTCTGAGCGTAGTGCCGAAATTTCACCATACGCGGGGACGAAAAATTCTCTTCGTGGAACGCCAGCATCGACGCTTCATGCTCGGGATATTCCCCGAACAGTTCGTGAAAAGCCTCGTCCTTCGCCCCGTTCGACTCCGCGATCACACCATCAAAATCCAGAACGATCAGGCGAATGTCACGCACCACCATCGATCGTCCTCCTGACGCGGTCGTGCAGGTCCCGGCAGGCATCCCCCAGGAAAAGAATGTCCGTACCCAAGGCAATGAACTGGTAGCCCTCCTTCAGTCGGTCTGCGACCTGGGTCACAGCCGTGTCAGGATGAACCAGGTGAATCCCCGCAATCAGGCCTTTCGCCCGCGTTGCCTTGAGGACCGTGTCCATGGCCTCCGCGATGCGAGGATGATCCAACTGCCCTGGAATCCCCATCGACATCGACATGTCGTAAGGCCCGATGAACGTGCCATCGATCCCCTCAACCTCAAGGATTTCGTCGATGTTCTCGACGGCATCCTTGTGCTCGATCTGAATCATCAGGAGCACGTCGTCGTTCGCGCGTTCCACGTATTCGGCGAAGTCCAGCCCATATCCCTGGGCCCGCGCCAGGCCCACGCCTCGGGTCCCGATCGGCGGAAATCTGACGGCCCGTACGGCGGCCTCGGCCTCCGCACAGGTGTTGACCATGGGAACCAGTACGCCAGCAGCTCCGGAATCAAGGACGGCCTTGGCCTGAATCGGATCGTTCCACGCAAGCCTGACCATCGGAACTGCGCCGTGGCGCTCAATGGCGATCAGTAGCGGGAGCACCTCTGACACGTCGATCGCGGTGTGCTCCGTCTCGACCACTACCCAGTCGTATCCCGCCCGGGCAACGATCTCAGCAATCGACACATGGGCCATGGACATCCACGAGCCGATTGAGGCCTCACCGCGCGCGAGTCGATCCTTCACGTCTCGGGCCAGCTTCATATCGTTCATGCTGCTTTCCTGGCGACCAGGCGCACGTGAGAGGCAAGTCGATTGATCTGCAGAAACTCAACCAGGCTGTTCACCGTCCGCTGTGGCCGGTTTTTGAACAGATAGCTGAGGAAGCGGGACGTCGGATCACTCGTTGAGTCATCAAGCACGTGGCGGATGATCTCAAGATCCAGGAGCCCCGGGGTACTCAACTCAACGATCTCCCACTCGGGAGCCGAGAAGAGAGCCTCAAAGCCTTCGACGGTCAGAAGGTTGAGCTTGTCCGGCGGCATGATCGTGGGTGAGCGATCCCAAAGGACCAGCGGTTCCAGTCCACTTGCAGCGGGCGCGGTCAGCACCATCAGGCCTCCCGGGCGCAATGCGGTGTGGACATCCTTGATCAGAGCCGGAAGGTTATGGGTGCGTCCGACGCAATCGAAGGCCGTGACGACGTCAACGTCTCCGGCTGCCAACGCGGCCCGCCCATCCAACAGATCCGAGGGGCCGCCCAGGGCTTTGATCTCGCTACGCAGGAGGGCCCCATGGGTACTCAGATCAACCAGACGCTCCGCCTGCGGGTGCTTCTCGGCAATGCTGTCGAGAACCCACTGGGCAAGCGGCGCGGCGAGCTTTTCCCGGCGGGACTCCAGGGTGAGGCGATAGATCTCCTCTTCCCAGAACGCCACGGACTCCGCGTCCGAATAGTATTGGTCGAGAGCGTCTGAGCTGGGACGTTCGCGCACATACAGAGTGCCACAGCCGTCGCAGGAAACGTATTCAAGCCCGAAGCGCGGGAACGCAACGCTGAAATCGGGCGAGACACAGCCGGGACAGTCGACGGGCGCCAGCGGCCCGGGGGCCAGTCGGGTCCGGCAGTCCTGCTCAACCAACTCAAGGAATCGCGCGTTAGCCTCGCTCGGCTTGATTTCAATCTGATTCAAATCCTGCAGCGAAACGATCGTCTTCATGCGCCTTCCCGGATCAAAGTGTCGATAGGGGTCTGGTATACCTGGTCAATGATCTCCATCACCCGCAGTGCGTCTAGCGAACTTCCCTGCTCTACCGGTCGATCCTCGAGAATGCAGGAGGTCCAGTGCGCGAGCTCCAGTTCCCATGATGGATCGTCATCGTAGTAGGTGGTCTCCTCCCTGGGATTTCCTACGGATACCGCCTGGTCCCGATTGGGTGGGCGTCGCCCGATCACCAGCGTCTCCCGACCGTAGGATCCGGACTTGGAAAGCAATCCGCTGACATTGAGGTACCCTCCTTCAAGACCGAGTTCGAGCCGGAAAGTGTGGTTCCACGACGTCGCGGTGGAGTGCAGTTGGGCCAGATGTCCCTTCTCCGAGCGGAGCAGGAGCATGGCGTTGTCCTCGACCGGGATATCCCAGAAGGACGATGCCCGGAGCCCGACGACCTGGTCAAAATCCCCGCAGAAGTAGCGGAACAGGTCGAGCATGTGGATTCCCTGGTCCAGCAGGATGCCGCCACCACCCACGGCGGGGTCGTTCCTCCAGGACTTCTCGTAGCCGTATCCGCCTGACTTTCCGTAGACTCCGCGGACCGTCAGAAGGCGTCCAAGCGAGCCACTGGCGATCAGAGCCCGCACATCGGCTATGCCGGGGTGGTGTCGATGGTTGAAGCCAAAAATCAGCTTGCACTGAGGATTGCGGGCCTCGGCCTCACGAATCCGCTGGATGTCTCCCAGGTTACGCCCCGGAGGCTTCTCACAAAACACGTGAAGGCCTTGATCCAGACCGTAGACCACGGCCTCGGGGGTCACATTGTTCGGCGTGCAGACGAAAAGTCCGTCCAGCCCCTCGGCGCACAGCGACTGGTAGTCCTCGAAGGCACGGTATCCAGCTTTCCGAATACGGTCCTCGTACCCCGGATCAACCACACCCACCAACTCATAATTCGGGTGGTCGCGGACGGTCCACTCACGGATCTCGCCCATGTATCCGAACCCGACGATCCCTACGCGAAGCTTCTTCATCAAGAAAGGCCCGACTGGTTGGTACGAATGGATTCGAACAGCGCGCGCTGCGTTGGGTCCTCAGCCAGGAGTCTTTCCGCCCGGACCAGATCTTCCGGCCGATCCACACCGACAGTGGGAGCATCGGAGAGAACGCCTCGAATCGAATAGCCGTGCTCCAGAACTCGGAGCATATCCACCGACTCCATTCGCTCCAGCGGGCACTCGGCCATCTGGCTGAACTTGTGCAGGAAGTCGGTACGGAAGGCCATGATCCCCGTCTGTCGATAGACGGGGACGGGTCCCGGACTGCGCGGGAACGGCACAGCCGCCCGGGTCAGATAGATGACGTTTCCCTGCAGGTCACAACACGCCTTCACCACGTCGGGGTCAGACAGATCTTCCGGCCCGCTCAGGGGAGAGACCAGGTTGGTGCACAGGAGGTCCGGGTCGGCCAGAAGAGGGGCGACCACGGCATCGACCGTCGCGGGATCGAGTAGCGGCTCGTCTCCCTGGACGATCACCACGATTCGGCCCGTGACTGACTCCATCGCTTCCTGTACGCGATCCGTACACCGCTCGTGGGTGTCTCGCGTCATGACGGCGGCGCCGTCGAATCCCTGGATGGCAGCCATGATGTCCTTATCGCAGGTGGCGACAACGACCCGATCCACCGTGCGGGCGAGGCCGGCCCTGCGGCGCACATGCTCAACCATGGGCAGCCCTGAGATCATGGCCAGAGGCTTTCCCGGGAAGCGCGAGGAGGCCATCCGGGCCGGGACCACAGCCACGACCGTGTCCTTCCTTTCGGTGCTCATTGAGGAAGGACTCCACAATCAACGTTGATGCACTGTCCGGTAACCGCCGAAGCGGCGTCAGAGGCCAGGTAGAGACAGAGGGATCCGACCTCGTCTCCCCGAGGCAGGCGCCGAAGCGCGGCCTGAGTGCCCGCGAAGCCATCCAGGTACTCCCGCACATCCTGTCCGCCTGGAGGCGCGACCGGTTCCTGCAGAGCGTCCATGAGCCCCTCAGTCTCCACATAGACCGGGCAGACCGCGTTCACACGAATCCCGGACGGTCCCAGCTCTTTCGCGAATGCCTGGGTGACCCCGTTCACACCGAATTTCGAGGCGCAGTAGACTGAGTTGTTTCCGCTCCCCCGCTTTCCGGCAAGGCTGGACACGTTGACGATAACCCCGGTTGAACCGAGGTGCGGCAGAACCGCCTGGGAAGCGAAAAACGTTCCCTTGAGGTTGGTGGAGAGCATCCGATCCCAGAACGCCTCATCGACGTCCTCGACGCGGCGCCAGCCAGAAAAGCCCGCGTTGTTCACCAGAACGTCGACACCACCCATCCAGCCTACCGCCTGCACGACCATCGCCCTGATCGACTCGGGCGAAGTGATATCACAGGCAATGTGACGGACCTGATCACCAAGCTCGGCAGGAATGCCGGAATCCGAACGGGAGGCGACAACCACTCGATAGCCTGCCGCCGAAAAGGCCCGTGTGATTTCGGCTCCGATTCCGCGTCCGCCACCTGTCACGATTGCGTTCTTCACAGAAGTCTCCGGCATCTCAAATGGTCATGGCGGTAAAGCCGCCGTCTACTGTGATCTCGGCCCCGGTTACGAAGCTCGCCGCATCCGACATGAGCCAGTGGACTGCCCCGACCAGTTCCGACGGCTTTCCGTACCGTGCCATCGGCGTGTGCCCGAGAATCTGCGCCTCGCGCTTGGCGTCGATGAAGTGCTTCTGGCTCCACTCGGTAGGAAAGAATCCGGGCCGCAGGGCATTTACACGCACGCCGGCGGTCGCCCATTCACGGGCCAGATTCTGGGTCAGGTTCGATACACCGGCCTTGGCAACCGAGTAGGTGAAAGCTTTGGACAGCGGGGGACCGGCCGAGGCCGAGCTGATGTTCACAATGCTGCCGCTCCCCTGCTGAAGCATGCGCTCACCGAAGACCTGGCATCCCAGCATGGTACCAGTCAGCTGGACGCGGAGGATATCCTCCCATTCCTCGACGCCAATCTCCAGAAACGGAGTCGGGGCGTTGAGGCCCGCGCCATTCAGGAGACCGTGAACGCTGCCGTACTCCTTCAGGATCGCATCGAGAGCGGAGGCAAAGGCATCCTTGTGTCGGACGTCGAGCGCGAGGGCCATGGCCTCACCGCCCACGTCCTTGACCTGAGATGCAACCTTCTCGGCATCCTCAATTCGTACGTCCAGCACGGCTATCCGGGCACCGGCGCGCCCGAAGTTCCGCGCCATCTCGCCAACGAGGAAGCCGCCCGCACCGGTAAGGGCAATGACGCGGCCTTCAACGTCGAACAGTTTACTGGTATGTGCGTTCATTCAGTTGTCATCTGTTTCAGGAATCGATTCCATTTCGGGCGGGCATGCGGGCGACGGTCCGAAGCCACCATGCCGGTTCATCCGACGTGCGGTCGGCCCTGAACGCCCAGACTGCAGCGCGGTCGGCCGGATCCGGGATTGCAGCAAGGTCAGCCGAGATCGGCAGCAACCCCCGACGAACGGCTAACGCTCCGATCCGACGGAGCACCTTGTCCATGAATCCCTTGTGGCGCCGCAGGTAACGAATACTCCTCCCGTGCCAGGAAATTTCCTGGGGCTCTAGCCCGACTTCGGACAACAACCTCGCCATGGTCTCCTTGTCAAAAAACAGGAGGTGAGGCTCGTCACTCGGCTTGTGCTCGCAATCCCGACATGGAACCTCAATAAAGAGGATGGCTCCAGGCGCCATGAATCCTCTTAGCCTCGTCAACTCCGCGACAGGATCGGACATGTGCTCGAGCACATGAGACATTACCACCAGATCAAACTTTTCGTCGGCTGGGACCTGATCAAGCGCAGACCAATGCCGATAGCCAAGCTTGGCGAGGGCGGACCTGCACGAATCGTCCGATTCGACCACCGAGTATTTCGTCGAAGGCATGAAGGTGGTCATGTGGTGGGCGAAATCGCCCAGTCCGGGGCCCACCTCCAGAACCCGAAGGCCGTCCTGCACAGCCTCCAAATGCCTGGCCACATGTCGGAAGCGCAGATGATTGATGGCCCGATGGAAGGGCCGTGCGGATTCCGCCTCGGCAACTCCCGCATGGGCTTCGTCGAAGTAGTGGGCGTTGTAGGCGGCCAACGCCTCCTGCGACGGCATTGGAGAACAAAAATGAAACCCGCACCCATAACATTGAGCCAAGGATCCACCTCGGAGCATCTCGGATCTCGCGCGGTAGGCACGCACGACACTCAGGTCGTGGCCCCGACAAACGGGGCAGTGTCCACCTGGCCTGTTATTCTCAGGCCCGGTGGAGGGCGCCCTCGGACTCATTACTGCCCCTAGCGCCGGTTGAACGGGTTCAGCTCTCTCAGGTTTCTCGCGAGTTCCTCGAGCTCCGGATCCTGCTTGTCCCGCGCGAACCGAAAGCGCTCGAGCAGCAGCGAGAATAGCAGTGCCAGAATCCCTGCTGCCGCAGCAGCCACACCGCTCTTTCGTATCGTGCCCCGCGCATCGCCTACGGTCGGGCGACGAGCCGGCTCAATCACCGCAATCACCGGAGTATTGCGTACGGCATCGATTCGGGCCTGTTCATAGGAGGATGAAAGGGATATGACCACTTGCTGGAAGACGTCCACCTGACGCCGGTGGCGATCCAGTTCGATCTCCAACTGCGGTGAACTGACGATGCGGTTTTGCTCCAGGAACGCTTCGAGACCGTCCTCAGCATTCTTCAGTTCTGCCCTCGATTCCTCCAAGCGGGCTTCGGCGAACTCCTGTTCCGCCACAGCCCGGCCCCTGCGGACTTCCAGATTGAAGCGGTTCACCTCGTCCAGATAGGCCTGGGAAAGATCGCGAGAAAGATCAGGCCATCGCGTCTTGACCTGAATCTCGACGATCCCCGTTCGTGTGCTGGGCGCAATAACCGTGATCTCCCCCAGCAGCTCGGTCGCCTCGAATGTTCGCCGATCGGGATCGTCGTATTCGAGGTTGAAAACGCCCGCGACCGTCCCGACAACCAGGCCGGTGTCCGTCTGAACCTCGTAGGCTCGCTCCGCGATTCGCCACAACAGTTCCCGGGACCTGAGAAGCTCGGAATAGAACCCGGGACTCTCGGACGACTGTCCTCCGCCCAAGTTGATACCGAACTGGGCCGCGAGGCCTGCGAAGGCGGGGGCCTGCTGGCCGGGCTGTTGTGGGACGAAACTCACCCTGCTCGTAAAGGTCCGCGGCGTGATCAGTACATAGAACCCCACAGCCACCCCGACGACAAAGCCCATCCCGATAACGAGACGAAGATGCCGGACCACAAGAGCGATCAGTTGAATCGCCCCGGGACCCGGGGATTCGGCGGGCTCCGAATCGGCCCCCCTTGGCGCGTCGGATGGAGATTCGTTGACCGTCATGAAGATCCCGACGAGTTGGGTGTCGTTGCGGCCACCCGGCGAAGAGCGGACCTGAGCAGGTGCAAGGTGTCACGATTGAGCACCCGGAGCCACCATCCCACCATCAGGAATGTGACCGTTAGGAAGATCTTGATCGTCAGGGCAGACGCAAGCCCGATGCCTGCCCACCAGAGCATGAGCGACGCACCCGTCACGGCCACCAACCCGCCAAAAATGATCCCGACCCGCCCTGCTTCATAGCTGATCGGATTGTATTTCTGAGACAGACGGAAGGTCAACCAGACATAGATGGCCCCGGCCGTAGCCGTGCCCGCCGCGGCACCGACGGAACCGAAAGCCCGCACCAGCGGGATATTCAGGGCGGCACTCAGCACCAGTAGAACGACTGACAGCATCGAGAGAACGTGTGTCTTCTTTGCAAACACCAACTGACGCTGCTTGCTGAAGAACATCAGAGAATAGTGTACGACTAGAATCGAAATGATTGGTGTGGCGGCAAGGTACTCCGGGGGTGCCACAATCAGGAGGCCTTCGTAGCTGAACAGCGTGACCACCGCCGCCACGAGCATCGACCAGTACGCAAACGGAGTGAGGTACCGTCCGATTCGTTCCGGGGCGTCATCCCCGCCCTCGAACATCATCCTGAGAACTCTCGGGACGAAGACGTTCTCAAGGGCCGTCATGTAGGAGAACACCACGTAGGCCAACCGTTGGCCGATGGAATATACCCCTGCCCCGCCGACATCAGCGATCAGTCCGACCAGGACCTTGTCGAGGTGCGAACTGGCAACGCTGACCAGGACCCGAGGTGTGAGCGGGAGCCCTACGCGGACAGCGTCCTTGAGAGCGGCCCCCTCCCATCGGGACTGCGCCCCTCGAAGCGCATGTCGGATCATCGGCACCATGACCAGGGCCGTACCTGCGATCTGGCCGAGCGGGATGCCCGAAACCCCCATTCCCAGGCCCGCCACGAAGAGCAGCCCGAACCCTGCCCACAGGACCGCCTCAGCGGTAGAGAAAAGGGCGTGCGCTGCCGCGTCTCCTCTATTCCGGAAGAACACCAGCAAGTAATACCGTTGAGCTTGGAGGATCTGCGAAACAAGGACCAGAATCAGGAAGCCCGACTTGTCCGAATCCCTCAGGAACAGCCCCGCTACGGCACCCCGGAATACCCAACTGAGCAGAAACACCGCCGCGAGTGTGATCGATACCAGAACCAGCGTCGACCGAAGGAGGCCAGCCTGGAACTGCACAGTGTCCCGGGCGAAGAACTCTCTCTCGAAGCCCTGCTGCAGTCCGAACTGCCCCAGGCCTACGGCTACCGCGCCGAATGCCGTGGCCAGTGCCAGATAACCGTAGTCGTCGGTCGTCAGCAGGTTGAGAAAGACAGGTAGGGTGATCAGTGGCAACAGATTGGCTGCCCCGACCTGACCCAGATAGATCACTGCACTCCGAACATCCCGAGTCTTTCCATTCCGCTCCTTCTCCGTCGCGTCACTCACCGGCGGGCGGGCGTCCTCACGTGAAGGGGCAGCAGAACCAGGCCGAAGATCATCCAATACATCGGGTTCTCAAGGAAGGACGTAGTGAGAGGAGCCACCAGGAAGGCCACCGCCCCGATGATGGATGTGCGAGCGAGTGCCTGGTCGACGTGCCAGATCCGTCGAATCGCAATCAGGTAGATCGGTGCAATCAGGAGTCCCAGCCCAGCGAGCACGGGTAACTGATTTCCAAGGCGGGAGATAGCAGACTGCGAGCCGGATTCAACCGTGTAGGAGCGAATCGATCCATCAAATCCCTCGACTGAGACCTGAGCAATGTCCAGCCCCGAAATGACGGCTGACAGGTCCGCGAAACGCACATTGACGTTAACCAGAGCATTCGTCGGCGAGACGTTGTAGAGGAATACGCCGGGGAACAGCAGGTAGTAGAGTGCCAAGAAGAGGGCCAGGGCCATCCAGAACTTCAGCATGCGCCGCCGATTGGGGCGCCCGGACAGGAGAAACAGGATCGCCGTAAAGAGAATCAGGGTGACGAACACCATTTTCGACATCGTGAATGCCACCACCAGCGCCAGGGCCCAGTCGATTTTGTCGAGCCCGCCACCGCGCCAGCGCCCGAAACTCACCGCCATAAGGCCGAGGAGCACGAGCGAAAGGAAGTTGTTGGCGAAGAGCAGACCCGCCGGGCGAACTTGGAGCGTGCTGTACCCGACCAGCGGATCTCGCTGGAAAAGCGCATCGAGTATCACCCGCCCTGTGAACGGGTCGTGGATATCGGTTCTGAACGTGTGCAGAATCTCCGGACGACCGTACATCTGAACGAGCATCAGTGCCCCGGAGACGGCAAGGAAAATCCAGACCTGCCGCCTGACCAGGGCGGGTCGCCTGGCCACAACCCACGCCGAAGCCAGGCCAAATATTCCTGCCATCCCTGCAATGTAGAGGGCGGTGACCCCAGTCTCGGAGCCAATCACTACCCGAGCCGCCCGGGAGACCAGAAGCGCACCAAAGCTCAACGGAAACAGCCAGCGGTAGGGTGTGCACCGGTAAGCGATTTCGATGGCAGACAGGAAAGCGAGCCACATCGCGATCTGCCCGAACGACTTGACCCCGAGAATCGGGTGCTGGTTCAGCGTCGTCCCAATCAGGATACACGGAACCAGCAACCAGGCGGCCAACTCTACCAGCTGCCCCTGCCCGGGCGGGACTGCCTCTGTTCGGGCAGGAACGATTGGCGCGACCCGGGCCGTCGGCATCAGGAATCATCCTCGGCGAGGAGTTCAAATGACGCCTTCCCCGTCAGCGCCCCATCCGCAATCTGGCTCACCGCGATCGCCTGACCAACCGCAAACTCAAGGTCCGCACGCGACAACCTGAACACCCCCCTGAGCACTTTGCCAAGCAGGCGGGCCCCGAGCGTGTAAAAGAAGAAGAGCCGCGATAGACGCGGGTTCGTCGCCACGAAATGGTAAGTCCACAGCGTCTGAACCTTGCCGTGATACCTGTCGGCCCGGGCTCTGCCATAGTCCGAAATGTGCAAATGATGCACTTCGGCACTCGCGCAGACAAACATCGGAAACTGCTGCCCCAGGGGGTAGCTGAAGACCAGATCCTCAGCGATCGCCCAGCGCGCCGAGACTTCGCGATGGGGACGGCTGAGAAGGACATCGCTGCGCCAGACGGTCGCGCCTCCGGGCAGCCACTGTACCTGCGTGTCTTCACGGGCGTGGGAGATCGCGCTTGTCATTCCATTGCGAAGAACCCGCCCGGGCTCCTTTGCGCAGATGCCGAGCAGGCCCTTGAGAACAGTGTACTTCTCGGGATCGCCGTTGATGATGTTGAACGCGACTCCAACGGTCTCCACAGGAGCCCGATTCCACAACGCGATCATCTCGTTTACCGCGTAGGGTTCCATGACGATGTCATCGTCCAGGAGGGCCACCAGCCGATCATTCCCGTCGAGCTGGGCCAGCCCGTGATTCCGCTGCCGGATCTGTCCGGGCGGTTCGCAAACGAAGTAGTCCACACGCAGCCGACCGGCGTACGCTTCACAGACATCCCGTGCGTCACCACCGCCATCGACGACCACGACCCGCCGAACCGAATCGGTCTGCGCCAAAATGCTGTCGAGGAGTTCCCCCAGCTTCGCCGGCCGCTTGTAGGTCGGGACGAGGACGGTCAAATCTTTGCCAGTCCAGGTGTGGGGGCCCGTCACGCCATCCATCTATTCCACCACATGTGGAGGTTCAACAGCATCCAGATTCTTTCTGCCCGGCCGCCGGGCGCTCCATAGAATGACTGGAGTTCGCGTTCGATAACACCCTGTGGGACCAGCCCGCTCCGGGCCACCGACGGATCTAGCAATACCTCGTGGACCGTGTCCTTCCATTCATTCCTCATCCACGAATAGAGCGGAATCGAGAACCCCCTCTTGGGAGCCGAGACCGCCTCGTCCGGAACCCACCTTCTAAGCAGGTGCCGGAGAATTCGTTTGTGCTCGACCCCGCCTGAACCGTCTGAGCCCCATGAGGCCTCCAGCGGGAGGCGGAAGGCAAACTCCGCAATTCGATGGTCCAGAAAGGGGTCCCGCGCCTCGAGCGAAACATGCATTGACGCTCTGTCGACCTTCGTGAGAATGTCGTCTCTCAGGAACGCACGGTAGTCGGCGCGCATCATTCGGCCAGTAAAGGACGGCTCTCGACCGAGCAGACCTTCGTCGGAGAGAACAGACCCGTCATAGAGGTGAGCTTCCTCCACGCCCACCAGGGCCGCCGCATCGGACCAGGTCCAGGCCTTTTCAAAGGTGGTCCTGAGCAGAGCTCCCTCTGAAGGCACTTGCAGTATGTCGAGTGCCTTCTGCAGGCGGGCTCGGAGCTGCGGTCTCAGCTTGCCCCCACTCAGCCGGGCTGCTGCCCCTGCGATCGCCTCCACCGGCAAGAGCCCGGCACCGACAGCGGCGATCCGGCGCAGTCCCGCCGGCAAGTGGCGGAGTCTGGACCAGGCTTGGCCGTACCGCGCGTAGGATTCGTAGCCGCAGAACTGTTCGTCACCCCCATCGGCCGAAAGGGCGACCTTTGCCCCTTCCCGGGCGACACCACACAGAAGCGTGGTCGGAATCCCGGAGGTATCACCGAACGGCTCGTCATAGACCTCGACGAAGCGGCTGATCCCAGCTTGGGCCTCATCCATGCCGAGGTAGCGGACGGTGTGCGTGAGCCCCAGAGCCTCGACGACCTGTTTCGCTCGCGGCACCTCATCGAATGCCGTCGCTTCGAAACCGATCGAAATGTGCTCAAGATCCGCGCCGAGTGACTTGGTGAGAATCGCCGCAACCAGGGAGGAATCAACCCCCCCCGAAAGGAAGTTCACCACGGGCACGTCCGACACCAGCCGATACCCGAACGCACTCTTAAGCAGTTCGAAGAGCTCGTCCGCGCAGTCATCAAGGCTCCGGCCACCCATTGAGCTTGCGTGGGTGAGGTGATCCAGATCCCAATAGCGCCTGAACTCGGCGGCGCGGTCCTCCGTGAAGCGGGCGATATGGCCCGGGAGCAGGCGCGCGACTCCCTTCACGGCGGTCCGGGCCCCCAGCGTGTATCCGGTCGTCAGGAACTGACCGAGCCCGACGGGGTCCATCTCGCGCGCCACGTCGGGGTGGGCCAGCAATGCGCGGACTTCCGAGCCAAAGATGACCCCGTCCGCCGTTGCGCGGTAAAACAGGGGCTTGATTCCCACACGGTCCCTGACGAGCGACAGCGAACGGTCCTCGCGGTCCCAGACCGCGAACGCGAACATCCCGATGAACTTTTTGACGGCCGCGTCGAGGCCCCAGATCCGAATGGCATTTACGACCACCTCAGTGTCGCTGGTGGTGCGAAAACGCGCGCCAGCCGCCTCAAGATCGGGGATCAACTCAGCGTAGTTGTAGACCTCGCCATTGAAAACGATCACCAGCCGATCATCAAAGCTCGCCATGGGCTGACGACTGCGTTCAGAGACGTCGATGATCGATAGCCGCCGGTGAGCCAGCCCGATACCCGGCTCCACGAGGAAGCCCTCGTCGTCCGGGCCTCGGTGAACAATGGCGTGCGACATCCGCTCAAGAATTCCCCGGTCGACGGCACCACCGCTGATGCGGAACTGGCCGCTAATTCCGCACATGGCGTACCCTCCTCACCCGCTCAATCAGATCCGACAGGCCCTCCGCTCGTTCGGCCACGCTCATGTTCGCGCAAAATCCGCGAGCAACGTCCCAGCCCTGCGCGCGATCGGCTTCCGGCTCGCGGCGGTCCGCGGCGAGCGCATCCAGAAAGCTTTGGGCGTCGAAAACCCTTTCCCGCCATGTCGCCAGTGCGTGCAGCGGATCGAGGGTGAGCTCATCGGGCATTTCCAGATAGAACGGGCGCAGACCGGAAAGTATGCCGTAGACGACGGACGAAGACCCTCGATAGAGGATCGACGAAGACCGGTCGAAGTCATCCTCGATGCTCGGAAGCCGGCTCAACTCGACACCGAGGGGGAGCTGATCCTCGGCGGGCAGGCCAATCAGCCGGTCGTAGGGCAGCACCGGATGGCACCGGAAAATGAAGCGGGTCTCCGGTGACAGTCGGGCCGCCTCGATCGCCATCCGGAACAGCGTCGCGGCCTCGTCCTGAAGGCCCTCCGGAAGCACTAGGCACGCGTGGCCGGGCGCTCGGACAGTCGCTCCGGGGTCGCGCTGCATCCGGTGGGTTCCGAAGACGCAGAACCGGGTGTCTTCGAAGCTCGAATTCTCGGCAAGATCAGTACAAGTGGTTGATCCCATGCAGAGGACCACGTCGGGATCCATGCCGTGTCCAAGGCTCCTGCGAATTCCATGAGCGTGCTTTCGAATGATCGTGTGCTGGTAACCCACTCGAACGATCTCCGGATCGTAATCGGAAGCGGCCCGAAAGACGCAACGCTCCCAGGCATGGCCCTCGAACATCGTAACAACCGCTATAGGCTCCACCGCGGCGCACACCCGCCGCACGAGTGCTTCGAGTCTGAGATTCCCGGTTGTCGACGGGGAAGATATATCGTCGGCGAGGTTGCGGCGCAGCACCCGGTCAACGACCCGGTCTAGTCGTGCTCGGGACGCACCACGGGCGGCCCTCGCCTTCCGGATGAAGCTCATTTCATCACGAGCTGATAGGGTGTCCGGAAGCAGTCGCCTACCCTGCGCTCCCTCTCGCTGGGCACGTCCGGCCAGTGCCCGGGTGGGTACGCCAGTCTGATTCCTTAGCAGGAGCAGAGAGGAAAGTCCGGCGGTGGCAAAGTGCGCCTGCAAACCTCCGAAATAAAAATCGGACTCCTTGTCCAGATGCGCCGGGCTAACGAGTCCACCGACCAAAAGCACATCATAGCGCCGCCCAGTCTCGAGGCCGATTCGCCCTCCCGGCTTCGTGACGTTTCGGATATGTCGAGCCATGTTTCGGGTCCGAGCAGCGACGCCGTCTGGATCATGCAGCTGCGTTCGGATCAGTGCCGGATGACTCGATACGACGTGCAGGGCCGGCGCATCTAGAAGCGCCTCCGGTGCGTCCGGGTCAGTCAGTATCTCGTCGCACAGGGTGGTCAGAGTCTGGAATCGATCAAGCCCGAGGATAGTCGAGGTCACCTCGTCATCCGGGGTCGGGCATGGGGCCGCCTCTAACCGCAATCTGGCGCGCAGGGACTCCCACCGAGATTGAATACGGCGGCAGGTCTTTTGTGACCACGGCCCCGGCGCCCACCACCGCCCCTTTTCCCATCGTCACACCCCGCACGATGACGACGTTAGCCCCGAGCCATACGAGTGATCTTCCACCTCATCTCGGAGCTTCGCAAACGGACCCACGGTCAAGCTAGAATCCCCCGGGATGACAAATGCTGCTGAACTATCGCCTCCCGGTAGGGGTCGTGATCCCGAAGGGGTTCCCCAAAACTCATGGACCCGAGGGGGAACCAGCCTTTCCAGGTGGCCGGCCCAGTCACACGGTTGGTCTCCTCGTCCATTGGGTACTTCTCAATCCACTGACCTTGGCCGTCATTCACCGCGATCTCGTATTCAGTCGTGTAGAGGCACTCCGTTATGCAGTGCTCGCGATTCGCCGATGGATCGAGCAGATCGACCCCGTCCACATCGTCGGACCTAGCCCAACCCATCAGCCCCGACAGCGTGGGGAGCAGATCCAGGTTTGGGCAGACCACTCGCTCCTCCACCTTCTGGGGGACCCCGGCGCCGCGCATCCGGAACTCGATTCCCGTGCGGAACTCGCTCAAGTTGATTTTCGGACCCGTAAGTGAGTCTGGGAAACCGAGCCAGGGCGAGCCGTGATCGGCCGTGAGAACGACCAGCGTGTCATCGGCCAACTCGCGGTCAATCCAGTCGAAGAGCCCGCCAAGAAGACGATCCAGTTCGCGCAGGCGAAGACGAAGGAGCTGAAGCCCCTGCGCTCTCGAGGTGGATCCGCCCTCCAGGTGGTCCAGATCGTGGCCGCTTGAATCTCCTGAACGCCCAAGATTGAAGGCCCGTGTCAGCGGGGGGAGGTTCCAAGCTGGATGGGTGTCCGGAAAATGAGCGTAGGTATAAGTCCGATCGTCTCGGTGAGTTGCAAGATGCCCCAGGATCTCGGAAATCCAAACCTCAGGGCGATAGTCGAATGTCGTTTTGCCTTCGTAGGGCCAATGATAGACGAAGCGGTCGACCCCGCGATGCACGTCAAACGCTGGCGTAAGCCGGTTACCGCATGACATCAGAAGCGTGTGGTAGCCCGCCTCCTGAAACCGTTCGGCAAGAAGTGGGCGATCCGTCCGGTGATGCATCTCGAGTCTGGGGTGCACCATCCCGTGCTGACTAGGCAGCTGGCCAGTGAAGAAGCTCGAGGTTGTCGGCAACGTCCAGTCAGAGGCCGAGAACCCGAATGGGGCGTGATAACCCTCGGCAAAAAAGCGCTCGATGTTTGGAGTGGTCGGTCCATCCGGTGACGAAGCCTCCATGGCTTCAACCACCCTTCTCGCCATCCCATCGAGCACGAGAACCAAGACGTGGCGCGGATCGTCGCCGGCCGCATTGTGGACAGTACGGGGCACAGAGACCCAGAGCGGTTGATCGGAGACAACCTCCAGTTCGGTCGCGCCCCCAACGGGCAACTCCAGCCGGACATCCAGCCATCGGCCGGGCTTCAACCGAGTATGTTGGACCTCGACGCCGCCTGCAGACAGCCGGACAGTCGAGTCCTGGCGCCAGGCATCTGCCATCAGGCCGACCTGAACGAACCGAGCACCAGCCCCGTCCACTACGGGCAGGGTCGCTTTCGATTTGATCAGGAGACAGGGTCGCGTCTCGTCGCGCCGGGTGATGGATTTCCCTTCAACGCCTGCACTTTTAGCAAACGCCGCCTCACGAGGCGGGAGCGGAACATCTTCACCGTTCCAGAACTTCTGGAGCCCCTGCTCGGGAGGTCGTGTGCGAAGCTCGCGTAACCCAGGCGGCTCAAGCCAGGTCTTGTAGAACTCTTTCAGGCGAGATCTGAGTGGCATCCGAAGCTCAGCGATACCATCCGCTTTGACTCATCAACCAGATCGAGACAAGGTCGTTCAAGTGGGCGCCTCGCTGCTCATCGCCTCGGACATAGGCGTCAACAATTCCATCCAGATAGTCCAAATCGAAGACATCCGGTGAGAGTAGGTCGTGATACTCCTTCTTCTGGAGTGTCGGGACTGCAAGCTCCTTAAGACGCGAATAGTGCATCAACTCAAAGGAGTGATTGAAGTCCGGGTCCACATCATACGTGTAGGAATGTGGCCCCTTCTGCAGATGCATAGGGAAGTCCAGCTTCTCTTCCATCATCCGCTTCAGTGGATACTTAGTCGGCTTAAGGTTTAAGCCCCTCCCCCACGATTCCGGCATGCTCCAGAAGAGATCCTGCAGTCCGCCATCCCAGTAGGGATTGTGGGCCGGCATCCCGAAATGATCGGCCATCTTCTGGATCGTACTGACCGTTGAACCCTGCCAGTGGAAGGAGTTGTAGAGGTTCAGATACCAGGAATAGAGCGTATCCGGGTCGGACTCCTCCACGCCCTGAAAATATGTGGAGGCCATCTCGTCTGTGTAGGAGTCCAATCCAGCGCCAGTGAGCATCTTGTTGTTGCGACCGGACCAGAGCGGGCGTCTGCCGTTCCGCAAGAAGAAGCTGACGAGCTGCTGGCGCATCCTCCCGCCACGCCCTTCCGCAGGCTGGTCGAACAGAGTGTCGCCGGCCTGAGACATGAACAAATTGAAGACGTGGTCATCGCCATGCCGGTCAGCCAGTAGTTCGCGAGTGAACGTCGGCCCGAAGAGATAGGCAGCCATCTTGTCGCTGTACTCGCGGAACCCCTGAGTGGGGTGAAACATCGTGACGTACTGGCTGAAGCCAAGATTGTGCGCGCCGTCAGAAATCTCTCCTGCGAAGAGCGGCAACCCATCGGCAACTTCAGACGCACCATGTGCGAGCCGGGCATGGTTCAGGCCGGTCTGACTCTGGATGTTGTGAGCCTTGAAAAGCCCTTGCACTCGCTCGACCCAATCTGGACCGGAACTCACATAGTCGAGATCAACGTGGTGGAGCCGGACGCCGTAGTGTTCAGCGATCGCGGCGGCACGCTCGATCTCAAACCGGTTGCAATTTCCGGAACGCTCCGAATAGAGCATCCGACCCGTGACTCCGGTCACTTTGCGAGGGCCAAAAACCTTGACCAGTCCCGCAAGAATCGACGTCGAATCCCATCCGGAAGAAAGGAAGAGCGAATTGCCGGCGTCCGATCCTGCAGTGGCCAGATAGTCGAGGAAAGCCTCGTAATACCGGTCGTGATCTTCGCTCGAATACTCACGGGTCGGTATGGGTTCAAACGGACTGTTGGCTACGGTCATCCCATCGGAGCTTACCGAGGCCACATCACCGGGGCTTAATCGCCGTACGGACCGATAAATCGTGTGCTTCTTGGGTGGTCGATGTCCGTAATAGGTCAGGGTGTGGGCTAACGCCGCCTGATCGTAGCCTTGGACCGCCGGACTGAACGGAAGCAGTTCCAGATCAGAGACTAGGCAATCCACACCATCTTCCTGCTGGACATAGATATCCCGCTTGAAGAATCGATCACCTGAAACAGTGACAACCCCGCGTGCCGAAAGGCAGAAAATTACCGCATCTCCTTCGTATCTGCGTGCCCACCGAGGGGCCGGAGTTTCATCGACCATTTCACCGATAAAGCCGCGGACCGTTTCGATGGAGGTCAGTCGACCACAAGGTTTCCGACGTCCGACCATCGTCCCGACGACAACAACACGGTTTCCTCGCGGCGAATCGAAAACTATGGCTCGCTCGTCGGTTTCAATTCGCACTGCGGGAGCAGATCCGACAATCGACAGGCCATCGACAGGCGGAATCGATGAGATCGTTTCGCCCCTAAGGATTCGGAACTTCATTCCGGTACTCTCCTGACTGTACTAGACGAAACCTGCCTCATTCGGCGGTCCGGTCGGCACGTTTACGAGCGATGTTTCCGGCAGCGTCGTAACTGACGCGGGAGGCCATTGCTGCTTCCAGTTCTTCGCGAGGCGTTACCAGCCGGTCACCCAGTCGAGGGCGCTGTGAGTCACCGGTTGCTGCCTCTTCGATCCGAAGGGTAAGGCCTCCCCCACGACACGCCACGTGTACCCGTCCGTCCTGCATGCGGTAGATCAATCCGAACTGAAACGGATGAAAAACACGAGCGTCTCCCATGCGAGCGTCGGATAGACGCACCACGCAACCCCTCAGGAAGGTCTGGGCTCCCGAATATGGGGGGCCGAAGGCGTGCAGAAACGACATGATCTCCGACCTCTCCCAAGACCAATCCACCCATCCGTGGACGGCAGTATTGAGCCTAGGCCAATACGTCGACAAGTCCTCGGGCTGCCCACCGTTGGGGCCTCCGCCATGGTGCTGGCCTTCGAATATCGCCGGAATCCAATCGGCCTGCAGAAGCTCCGCGACAACCTCCGTCTCCTGATCGAAGTCAACAGGAAACCGCGCCCCGGTCGAAAACTCGAAAGAACGGGCCGCCACGATCGGCCCATCGTCGATTCCGGCGGTGAGTTGGTGAAAGCAGGCTCGGCCCAAGCGGTCCCCCATCAAAATCGCCCAACTGCTCCCCCCTCCCCCTCGATTCTCGGGGAGGCGGCGGGGATGGTAATTGAATGCCCCCCCGTTCCACTGATCGATCCAGGCCTGTCGGAAGATCCACGGTGCTCCGTACGAAAGGGCAACGTCCCCCGCCCCTATAGGCGGCCCTCCGGCCATAGCAGCCTCGAGCTTCTCCTCGCACACCACGGTCACGCCCATCGACTTGACCTGTTGAGCGAGTGCGTCGCCTGGATCCCACAAGCGAGGGCTCGTCCGAACCGATGCCTCCCACCCGACGGCTTGCGCCAGTTGGATCGCTTGCTGGATGAGGGCCGTCCCTCCTCCAAAAATGTGCAGTGTGGCCATCTTCAACTCCGCAGGACGGGATATACTCCCATAATACTGACAGGCGTCATCTCCATGTGCTCAGGATCGCTCGAAAAATCTTCAAGTTACCTCGAAAACTCTGTCCAAAGCGGGACTCACCCTTCCTCGCACACAAAGGAATGGGGAGCTCACGAAAAGTGAATCCATTTCGGATGCCGTAAAACATGAGTTCCGTCCCCACCGAATCACACCGATCAAAATGACCCAGGGACTGGTAAAGTTCAATCCTGTAGGCCTTCAAGCCACAAAGTGGATCCGAAAGACCATATCGGACCCTCGTCGTCAACCCGAATAGGCCTTCGGCTAGACGAGCGCGGTAGGGTCGGATCCCCACCACCAAGTCAGCACCATCGGCGAGTTCCTTCAAGAAGGGACCGATGGACTCGGGATCATGCTGCCCGTCCCCGTCGATGGTCACAATCACGGACATTCCGAGGCGATTGGCCTCGGCGAATCCGGCGTCGAGCGCGCGGTCATACCCCCCGTTCATCTGAAGGCGGACCACCGTGGCTCCGGCTGCGGCAGCCTCGTCTCCGGTACCATCGGACGAAGCATCGTCTACAACAACTGGCATCCCCCACTTCTCCACCGACCGGACAACCGCACTGATGGTCTCCCGCTCGTTGAAGGCCGGGATAACCACCGCTACTTGAGATCGATCCACCGAATGTGCTCCCCGTCTTGTATCGTTCTCGTACTCACACGTCCCACAACCTCATCCATTCGATGGGGTGGCAGGCCATCCGCCGGACAGGGACGAAGGACCTCCAGATCGTCCGCTGTCACGATGGTCCCTTCTCCGATCTCCCGACGCGCTCGAATCGCCCGGCGCTGAACCACTACCGTCTGTATCTCGTTCTCGGCAATGCGCTTTGCGCCTGACCCAAGAGCCAACTCAAGTTCTCTGGTTCGATCGACCATCTCGCGCCATGCTGACGGATCCAGTGAGAAGCCGTGATCCGGCCCGACTCGTTCACCATCGTCTGTGAAATGTTTCTCGACGATACGAGCGCCAAGGGCAACCGCGCCGAGGACCGTGGCATGCCCGGGCGTATGGTCACTCAGCCCTAGCAGAAGGTTGGGGTACATAGCTCGGAAGGTCTCGAGGACCCGAAGATGAATGTGCCGAAAATTCTCGTGGCTGCCTGTGTAGTTGGTGTTGCACTGCATCAGGCAGACATCTGACGTCAACTCCAGAGCGGCGTCGACCGCCCTCACCACGTCGTCGGTAGTGGCTGCCCCCGACGCGATCAGCATCGGCTTTCCTTTGGACGCCATGTGCCGAATGATATCGGTCCAGGTGATGTCACCCGATCCCACCTTGTACGCCGGTACGAACCGATCAACTTCGTCCACCAGGTCGAACGAGTAGGGACTGGTGAAGAAGGTAATCCCTGCGGCATCACAGGTTTCTTTGAGAACCTCTGTCCAGTTCGGATCAATGGATGCGTCCTCATAGACCTCGAAGACCGATTTCTTCCAACTCGCCTGATGGTCCAGCTGCCCCCCCAGGTCCTTGAACCCTCTATCACTGACGATGGTAGAGGCCGAGAAATGCTGAAATTTGGCAGCATCGGCGCCCGCCTCGGCGGCCAGATGAATCAGGTCGCGGGCCCGATCCAGGTCGCCATCATGATTGGCAGCAACATCAGCGATAAAATAGGTCGGCTGATCGGGTCCAACCCGATCCGATCCGATCTGAAAGGTCCTCGTGTCGTGCGTCTTGTCTGTCATAGCTCTGCCGTTTCGATTTCTTTGGTCAGGGTTGGCAGCGTAATCCCAAGAGCAGCTTCGAGTTTCGAGCTGTCCATCATCATCGCGGCCGGCCGTGCTGCATCAAGCGTGAGGTCGCTTTGACGACCGTCTTTGGCGCCTTCCATGCTGCCCCCAAGTGTCTTTGCAACCAGGTGCGCAAAGTCACGTTTGCTCAATCCTTCGCGACTCCCGGCGTTAAAAATGCCCGCCGGCCGGGCGCTGAGCGATCTGGTAATCACATCAGATAGCGTCTCAATGGACAAGGGGCTGAACATGACATCGGTGAGAAGCGTCACGCTTTCCGGGTCGGTCATCGCCTTGGCGACCCAGTCTGAGAAGCTGCCTCTCCAGTCCAAGTGACTGCGCCCGAAGAAGTTAGTTCTCAAGACAGTGGCAGGCGTATCCATCGCAATCCGTTCAGCCCACAGCTTCGTGAGAGCGTAGGTGTTCCGCAACATAAGCGCGTCCTCGCGGTTCGCGCCGGGGGCGTCGTAGATGTGATCGGTTGAGATGTGGACGAGATGCGCATCAGCGACCTGATCCAGGGCAGCGACGATATTCTCGACGGACCTCACGTTGACCAGATAAGCCAGGTGTGGGTCCCTCTCACAGAGGTCCACATTCGTGAGACTCACCAGCTGCACCACCGCAGCAGGGCGGACTTCCCCGATCAGGCGCTGAACCGCTGACGGATCCGTCAGATCACACTGAACGTCCCCTCCATGCTCTCTTCCCTGCACGACAACGTCCCACCCGCGCTCTTTGAGCCAGGGCGACAGGCGACTGCCCAGCAAACCCGTCCCGCCGGTTACGAGCACCTTCCCCGAAAGACTCACGAAAGCCTCGCAAAACCAGCTACTGACGGCGCGCCTCGAAGAGCGCTCCGGACACCATTGGATTCGACCAACTGCTTCATTTCGCCGAACACGTCCGCAACAGCCTCTAGGTATAGGGCCACGTCCTCGTCAGTGTGGGCGTACATGGCGTAGTAGAGGGTGCTGGCAAGGAAGCCCCGGTCGAGCATTTCCTGCACAAAAAGCGCCTTCATCTCAAGCGGATCGCCCGCGTCGAAGCCGAATTTCGAAAGCGGCGGCATGCCACCCACTTGGATCGGCAGGCCGGCATCGGCCGCAGCCGCGCGCCACCCCGCTTGGACATCCAGACCGAGCTGGTTGAGCCGTGCCCCAGCATCAACCCGTGCATGCTTTCGCAGCGTGGCCAGTGCTGCCACCGGCCCCACCCGTTCCGTCCAGTTGGTGCTGCTGATGAACGTCTTCTGTGCGGCCTGCATCACCGCATGAATGCCAATGACCGCCGCGATCGCATAGCCGTTCCCGAGCGCCTTTGAAAAAACGGCTACATCGGGCTCAACACCAAAAGTGAGATGAATTCCTCCGGTGTTGATTCGAAGACCTGAGGAGATCTCATCGAAGATCAGCAGCGCTCCTGACTGGGATGCTAATTCTCTGCATCCGCTCAGGAAGTCCTCGGCCGGAGGTGCATCGCGCTGGGGCTCCATGACGATGGCAGCCAGGCGGGAGCCATGCTCGGCAACAATCGCCTGAATCTGATCTAGGCGGTTGTAACGGAAGGTCAGGGCCGAGTCTTTCAGTGAGCGAGGAACGCCGGCCGGATCCAACCCGGGAAGCAGCTGACCGTCCAGGGCGTCGAGATCCCCCAGGTTTGCGGCCAGGTACCAGTCGTGCCATCCGTGATATCCGCAGATCGCAACTAGATCGCGCCCGGTGGTCGCGCGCGCCAGGCGCACAGCCAGGGTCATGGCCTCTCCGCCGGTGCGGGCGAACCGGGCGTTCGTCGCCCAAGGGTGGATATCCGTTAGAAGCTCGGCGAGTTCTACCTCTTCGGGGCAATTCAACGACGACGACACGCCACGCTGGATGGCCTCGATCACCGCCGCGTCAACTTCGGCATCGGCATATCCCAGAACATTCGCCCCAATTCCAGAGATGCTCATGTCGCGATAGACGTTGCCGTCTAGGTCCCAGACTTGCGACCCTGCCGCTCGCTCGAAATACCCCGGCCACACCCCGGCAGAAAACTGGTCCGGCCGTTTGGAAAGCAGCTGCGTCACACCCGGAATGGACGCCCGGGCGCGCTCCTGCATCGCGAGTGAACGCGTCACATCTGCGATCGCCGTCTTCATGACACCTGCTCCAGGGGAACGCTCGCCGATTGGGCCACATGATCCCAGATGGCCGTCTCATCCACGAATTCCGAAACTAGCGCATGACTGTCGGGGTTTTCGTCGACCCATTTGAGCACGTCACGAATGGGAATGTGCGGTGCTCGATCGCCCAGTGCCTCCCAGATTCGACGGCAAAGGATCAGATCTTCAGGATAGTCGACGGTAAGCCGGACGTCGGGTCGGTGATAGGCTTCTGGAGGCGTCATCACCTCAATCCGAAAAAGCTCGGGTTTGCGACGCGGATAGGCGGTACAGAACTCCGAGCGCTCTGCGTCGATGCCATCCCGATGGGACCGTTCCAGGGCAGCAAGCGACAGAATCTCAAAATTCACGCCCTCCGGCATGTACTCCGTCGCCGTAATGTCATTCTCCTGAGCGACATGCCGGGCCCAGGCCTGGCCCAGAAACTCCCAGGCCGTGAATGGACACTCCGTCGTGATCCGAAAGACATCTGATCCCGAGCCCGCCCGTCCACATTGAACCAGCCGCATCAGAACGTCTTTCTGATCGCCGAAGATGTAGCCGATACCGTGACGATGAGCCACATCAACGAAGGTCTGATTCTCCTGGCCTTCGGAGATACCGAGAACAACCTCATCGATCTCCGGGGCCGCCAGACATGCCTTGATCACATGATCCAGAATGCTGACGTCCGGGGCCAGGTTCTGCAGGGGCTTTCCATAGAGGCGCGACCCGCCCGCTCGGCATGCGAGGGCGGCAACCAGTCGGCGTTCGCTCACTTCAAGTCTCCCTTTGAAATCGGCTCACCCTTCACCATGTCCCGGGCCAACTCGCGCCCAAGAACCGCACTCGGGTCAAACTCCCCCACCGGCTTGTCCGGCCGAATCATGGAAAACGCCTCCGCCGTAACCACGGTGCCAGCAGACATGTCATGACTGGCCACACATCGCTTGATCGCCTTCTCGCGGTAGGCCCGCTCCGGCTCCGTCAGATCAAGAGTGGAATTCCCCACGGCTGATTCCAGTCGGCGAAGCGCCTGGGCGTACTCGGCAAATGCTCCCGGGGGCAGCGCAGAAACATAGTCCTCAAGCTCGAGGATACGGTCCAGCGTAATATGCTTCTCGAAAATCCGAACACCCATCCCCATGGCAAGGACTGAAAGGTTGACTGTATCGGCGCCATCGCCATCCGAGTGATCCATGAACCCGAGCGGAAGGCCGGTATGTGCGATCCACGACGGGATCCTGCCGAGATGATTCCGCTCCATGGGCGTTGGCTCCGCCTGGAAGCCATACAGGAGCGTGACCTTGGAATCCGGCCCAATCCCGTGTCGCTCAATGAAATTAGCAACTTCAGTCGCCTCGATTCCACCTAGTGAAACGAACACCTCCTTTCCCTGAGCCAGGACTTCGGAAACAAACGGGTGATCAAAAAAGATGGTCGAGTGAATCTTGTAGCCGTCAGCCTCAATACTGCGGCCCACCTCAAGTGACCGCGGCCCGAAAACATCCGCGATGAACTCAAGTCCCGAACCCTTGGCATAGTCCCGGACGGTCTGCCAATCTTCCGTCGGCATTTCCAGGCGCCGGAAAATATCGAAGTGCACGTTGCCGGGATAGGCCAGCTCCTCCACGTAGACGATCTGAAACTTGATCGCATCAGCGCCCGCTACCGCGGCCGCCCGAGTCATGAGCAGTGCCGTCTCGAGCGAGCCTCGGTCGGCGGTAAGCGGCAGATAACCCTGTGCCGCTTCGGCTATGATCCTGAGGTCAGACACGGTTCTTCCTGAGTCGAATTTGTAGGTCCAGCACGTGCGCCGCCTGGTCCAGGGAAGTCATGGGAGCAATGTCCGTTCGGGTACCTTCGAGCACATGCTCCATCTGGCGAAGATACATCTCATTCACCTCTTCGCTCACGTCGAAGGTCACGGTTTCGTCGGACTCAATGGAGTAAAAATCGAGCAACCCTTTAGCGAAGTCCCACTCGATCGTCCCTGAATCGCCGGAAATGTGATACCGCCTGCGGTAGGCGCGTTGAATGTAGTCCACTTGGATGGTGGCAATCACCCCGCTCGAAAACACCAAACACGCCGCGGCGACATCCTCGGTGTCGATTTCGAGTGCCCCCGAATTGGTTGTGAATCCAGAGATCTGTTCTGCAGGGCCCAATAGCCAGGTCAGGTAGTCAAATTCGTGGGTGTCGAAGACGATACCCCCACCAAGATCGCTCCGCGCAGAGTAGACCTTCCGATAGTCTTCCCATGGGTGCCAGCCGGGCAGCCACTGGCCCGCCAAAATCTGGGCACCGGTAATCCGACCGAGAGCTCCAGACTGAATCAATTCCTGCATCTTCAGGAGGGCCGGGTGGAACTTGAAGTTGGAGCCCACATGGGCAAAAAGACCCTTCTCTGACACCACGCGCTTGAGGCCGTCTATTCCCTTCAGGGTGGTCCCTAGTGGCTTCTCAACGAAAAGGTGGCAACCAGCTTCGGCGCAGAGCATCGCCTGCTCAACATGAAACCGATTGGGGGAAGCGATCACCGCGAGGTCCGGGGCGCTCTTCAGCCCCTCAGCAAAACCGGAAACGGCCGTGGTCCCGAACTCCTCCACAAAGCGCGAGCGACGTTCGGCAGTAGGGTCGAAGCCGATCAGATCCTGCACGCCCAAACTTCGTAGGTTGCGTGCATGCCGCATCCCGATGGATCCGAGCCCGGCGATGATTGCTTTCATGTTTTCTCTCGCTCGATCAAGTCGGTCAGGCTGCTTCTGAGTCTTTCGGCGGACCGTCCGTCTCTGAAGGCATCAAATTGGTCGATTATCGGGGTCCAGTCACCGAGTGCCGCAGCTGCAGGATCCCCAGAGCGATGTCGTCGAATCGCCGCTATTGCTTCCGTCATCGAGTGATAGACCAGGTCCGCCTTGTCGTAGAGCTCCCGCCGATGCCGTTCCTGCCCATGCTGGTCAAGAAGAAGGCTGCGACGGCCGGCAAGCGCGGCTTCTAGCGACGCAGTAGCGCCGACGATGTTGCCGATTGCGATATCGCTGATCAGCGCGGCTTCCGCGGGATAGACCAGGTTTCGATGGTCGCCCGTTGTCAGTTCCAGGAATCGACCCGTCGCCGCCGCCGCCGCGACCAACTCGTCATCGGGATAGCGCTTGGAGGGTGTGTTACTCTGGAACTGAGACTTGACCGCCAATCCCACGTCAGCTTCTTCCAAGAGATACCGAAGAAGCTCACGCAACTCACTCTGATGGTTCGAAACGGAGAAGACGCCGAACTTGTCGTCCTGAACGCTTTCGTCAAACAAACAAACGACGAAGGTGGCCCCCGCCTCTCGGAGTTCGGTCCTTGCGTCCCGCGTTCTAGCCTCGACCGCGGAGAATGCTCCGTCAAAGGGGTAGCCGATCGCCTTGAACGATTCAGGACCCACTCCAACGTGACTCCATAGCGGTTGGAACGCATCATGGAATGTCAGGAATTGGTCAGCTGACGTCATCATCGCGACCGAAGGCATGGCCAAATTGGAATACTGATAACACGTCACCGGACACCCACTCAACTCGGCTACCACCGCCATCGCGTCGGACTGTATTAAATGTGGATCCGATATCAGCATCGCGTCCACATTCATCACAACAACGGTCGCCAGAATCGATTCAGCTTGGGACAACAGCCGATATGACAGCCCTGCGGCCCAACGGCCCGCAGGACTCGGGTCCTGGACCGCCGATCGCAGCGCCTCGGCCTTCCACTTCGACAGACGGGCGGTTGCGGCATCGGCCGGGAGGCGACTGCGAAGATCGCGAATATTCGCGCGTGAAAGGGGTCGGATCCCAGCGGCGGCAAGAGCGGGATCGCCCGCCTCGGCAGTCAGGTCTCGGTTGACAGGGTAGATGAGAGCCTCAAAGAGCGCGGAGTCGTCCTCTCCCGGCATCCAGTGCGGTTGCCGCCTCAGCGCCGGATCAAGACCGATTTCGTCCTCATGTGGCACCAGAATTCGATACGGCCGCGGCTCGCCGGGACTCGGGGCCGAAACCGGCTCACGACGTCCCATGGTTCGGATGACCGCGGCGGCCACGGCCTTGAGCGGGGCGAGCCGTTTGCGAATCCCCCCTTCGCGGGCAGCCAAGCGGAGCCGTACTGGATCAATCCCGGGAACCAAACCTTCAACAGGCAACTGACGAGGGCCCCAGACAACCACCCGCCCTCCGGGGTTCAATCCCTCAGCCACCGCAATTCTGGCCAGCATCCGCCTGATGGGTTCGCCTGCCTGCTTGGCGAGGAAGAGCCGTAACGTGTCTCTGCCAAGGGCGCGGTTGAGGCCAGCCAGTTCGGAAGAACCCGTCAGGATTCGGTCGACGACGCTCAGAGCCACGCTCGACGCCTGGCGGTATGCCGTTAGCGCTACGCTCTCCCCGTCCGGACCAACGACGTCACCGGCAAAAAACTCAAGGACTGGAACGTCGGCGTCGCCACCCGGCTCAAGCGCGACGATCTCATCTGACTGCCCTGACTCCGCGCGCCACGCTTCCGCAATCCTAACCAACTCCGGCGTTGCGACCTCTACCGTAATCCGCATGGTCAACCAACCAAAAGTGAATTCGCCGCCGCGTCCCTACTCACAAGGTCGGAGCAGACCGACAGGACGAGGCCACTACGCTCCGGAAAAAAAGGACGGCTCGTCCGCCTTCGGCTTCACGTCGGTCGTCATGGGCCCCGTATTGACCATGTCGATCAACCCACCGATCTGATCATCCGACAGCCAATCGGGATTACTGTCGCTGCAATAGCTGAACCCGTCCTCGCACGGCTTCCCGCCACGATCCTGCTTGAAGCGATCGGAGTCCCAGAACGGATGGCTCGGCTGGATTACGTAGTGATCGTCATACTCCAGGCTGTTGCGCGCATCGTCCTCGGACACCATGACCTCGTGGAGCTTCTCCCCGGGACGGATACCGATGACCTTCTGCTCGCAGTCGGGCGCAACAACGCGGGCGAGATCCGTCACCTTCACCGAAGGGATCTTCGGGACGAAGATCTCTCCACCACGCATGCGGATCATGGAGTCAATCACAAACTTGACTCCCTGGTCGAGCGTGATCAGGAAGCGGGTCATGCGCGGATCCGTGATCGTCAACGTTCCTGTCGACTTCTGGGCCAGGAAGTAGGGGATCACGCTGCCCCGGCTGCCGACCACGTTCCCGTACCGAACCACGGAGAAGCGAGTGCCGTGAAAGCCCGAATAGGTGTTCGCTGCCACGAAAAGCTTGTCGGAGCAAAGCTTCGTGGCTCCGTAAAGATTGACCGGATTGGCAGCCTTGTCGGTGCTCAGGGCCAGAACCTTTTTGACGTTCCGGTCTATGGCCGCGTCCACGATATTGGCCGCGCCGATCACGTTCGTCTTGATCGCCTCAAGCGGATTGTACTCGCAGGCGGGTACCTGCTTGAGGGCCGCAGCGTGAACCAGTACATCAACACCGTCCACGGCACGATAAAGGCGCTCTTTGTCCCGGACGTCGCCAATGAAGAACCGCAGATTCGGATACTTCGACTCCGGAAACTGCTGCCGCATCTCGAACTGCTTGAGTTCATCGCGGCTGAAGACCACAAGGCGGGTGGGATTCAGGTTGTCCAGAGCATAGCGGACAAACGACTTACCAAATGAACCGGTACCACCAGTGATCAGAATGCTGGCGTTCTTTAGAGATTCCATCAGTTGTTCAGACTCCGTATCGCGTACAGATGAGGGCTTGGCCCGTCAATTGATTGAAAAGCCCGCAGCCACCGCGTCCTTGCGGAACATCTCAACGGTTTCGAGCGAGAACTGATCAAGATCCTTCCCAACCAGGGGAAGCTTCTCAAGAAGATTGTTAGCGACCGTGATGATGTCGCAGCCGACCTGGTCCGCCTGGAAGATGTTATAAAGCTCGCGGGGGCTCGCCCAGATCAGCCGGGTCCCTGGACGAGACGAGAGGCAGGTCATCGCTTCCGCCATGATCGGCGAGGGATCGCGACCCGTGTCTGCGATCCGTCCGGCGAAGACCGAAATGAACGCCTCACTTTCGCCGCGCAGGGAGGCCATCACCCGCTCGACCTGCGCAACAGTGAAGAGCGCAGTCACGTTCACCTTCACCCCAGCCCCTGAAAGGTCAGAGACCACGCGACCCGTGAACTCACCGGCCGTGTTGGTTACCGGAATTTTGACATTCACGTTCTCACCCCAAGTGGCGATCTCACGACCCTGATCGATCATCTCGCCCAGATCGTCCGAAAAGACCTCGAACGAGATGGGGCGATCAGGGATCGCAGCCACGACCTCGCGGGCGAAACTCCGGTAGTCCTGCACACCAGCCTTCCGCATCAATGTCGGATTGGTCGTGAAGCCGGAAATCCGGGGATCACGCGCCATCGCGGTCATTCCCGCGAGGTCTGCTCCGTCGGCAAAAATCTGAACGTTTAGATCATCAAGCAGGGACATGAGCACTGAAGCCAAAAATTATAGGGGCGGGGGCCGCGGCAGGCCGCGGCTACGAACGCTGGGGAGCTTAGACATTTATGGTTCGGGATGGAAGGTCCGAGATGCGGGTTACGTTGGCCTCAAAGACTTTCCGGTTCCGAGAATCCTGCTGTAAAGGTCTTTCCGGGGCGGCATCTACTTGCTCCAACCCCCGAATCTTGGTCGAGGGCGACTAACATTTAGGCGAGTTAGATTGGGGGCCGAGAAAAGCCTGCCAAGAGCGGGAAAAGGGCCCGATGCGGAAGTCGAGATTTACGGAGGAACAGATCGCAATGGCGCTACGCCAAGGCGAGATCGGTACGCCTGTCGCTGAGATCGTGCGTAAGCTCGGGATCAGCGAGCAGACCTACTACCGGTGGAAGAAGAAGTACGGCGGGCTGGGTGTCTCGGAGCTGCGGGAGCTGAAGGCGATCCGTGAGGAGAATCGGCGCCTGAAGACGCTGGTCGCGGACTTGTCGCTGGACAAGACCATCCTCCAAGAGGTGCTCAAAAAAAAGTGGTGAGCCCGGCGCAGCGAAGGGCGGCGGTAGCGTGGGCACGGAGGGCCTACCGGCTGCCAGAGCGTCGGGCCTGCAGAGCACTGGGCGCTTGCCCGCTAACGGTGCGGTACCAAAGCGTGCAGGCGCCCAGGGAGCCGCTACGGGCTCGTTTGCGGGAGTTGGCGGCGGTTCGGGTGAGCTATGGGTACCGTGCGACTGCACATCTTGCTACGCCGCGAGGGCTGGCCGGTGAATCGGAAGCTCATCAAGCGTCTGTACCGCGAAGAAGGCCTTACGTTGAAGCGGAAAAGGCCCAAACGACGGCGCCAGCGCGCTTCGGCTCATCACCGCTGCCACTCTCAGGACCACCGAACTCTGGGGCGACCGCCGATACCTCGACCTCTCTCTCCTCGACCCCAAGGAACTCGCCAAGGCAGCCTAACCGAAATCACCCAGGAGCGCCTCAAAACGCTTTTACACACTCATCGGGACTTGACCTCCACGCCTAGGCCCCCCCAAGCTGCTTCGCCGCGATCGCCACCGTCGCCAACGTCCCCATGATCGACAATGTCCGAGTCAGGAACTCATCCACCCTGAATCCCTCTCCCGCTCCCTTCGGCGGAACAACGATCGTGCTGCCCGGCTGCACGCCGGGATCACTCCGGAAGAAGAGGAACTTGCTGCTAACATCTCGCCATCCGTTTGCATACTCGACGTACGCCTTCCCCCGGTCGCCGTCATCCCCCAGACCACCGGCCCGCTCCAGATAGTCCCCAAGGCTCAGGCCCGGCCCGAAGGGCACCCGCGATTCGACGCGTACTTCTCCCGTAACCAGCACAGTCCCATCATACTGCGGGATCTCGAGCTGATCACCAGGCAGAAGAATCAGGTTCTCTTCTCCAAAAGGAGACGCAAGAGCCCGCTCCAGGTCCAACCCCACCAATACACTGTCCCGCACGAGCCGGGCACCGGGAAGGTACGCCTCGGGCGTAAACCCACCCGCAAGCGCCAAGAAGTCCGTCACGCGATCACTCCGCGTCCGGAACCCGTAGGCTCCAGGGCGCACGACCTCCCCGGCTACGGTGGCCGCCTCGAACCTTACGTACCCCTCCATCTGCCTCACAAAGACTCGGTCTCCGTCCATGAGGGAGAATTCAGAGGCTACGGGGCCCTCCGGAACGGGCGCTTCAGCCAGGGGCCACGGCACACTTCCGGCCAGGCTTAGAGCGTGGGTCACGCTGATCGTATCACTCCGAGCGAGACCGGAGAGCGGCCTCACGACTTCGACCTTGAGCCCATTGGCCCCTTCCGCAAAACCACCCGCCAACAGGACGAGGTCTTCAGCCGTCATGCCACGCGCCAGGTCGTAGCTGTCCGGATTCTTGACCAATCCGACGACCGACACGCTCTCGGGGACCCGCAGCTCCGACGAGCCGAAGACCATGAGGATGTCCTGATCCACGAGCTCCTGGTTCTCTACCGGGGCACCGGCCTCCTCGTCACCGAACGCCATCTGCACGAGAGTCCGCGTGGAATCCGCCTCGTTCAGTCTCGAGATGTGGACGACAGGCCGAAACGCGTCCGGCAGCAACCCACCGGCGCGGCTGACGAGGTCCCACGCGGTCATGCCTGAGAACAACGTGTAGTCCCCAGGCCTGAACACTTGCCCTTGTATCGTTACCCGGTCGCGACGCATCTCTCGAACGGCGAATACTTCCACCAAGTCACCGTCGTGCATCAAGACCAATGAGTCTTCCGGGAGGTCGGTCAGCCGGAGATCCACGACGCTACGCTGCGTCAGTCCGACTCGCTCCGACGGCGGGATCACTCGATCGATCAAGATCCGATCTCCATCACCTGCGGCAGTGAGGCCGCCCGCGAAACCGATCGCGTCGCGAATGTCCTCTCCTTGTTTCAGCTCGTAGATCGCCTCGCGGCGCACCTCCCCTGTCATGCGCACCTGCGGGCCCGCGAGGGGGACGAAGACAACGTCGCCCTGCTCCAAACGAACGTCGTCCGACACTTCCCCGCTGAGCAGATAGTCGTACAGATCTACGGTGGCGACCGTCTCTCCGCCGCGGCGGACGGCTACTGCGCGGAACGACCCGATGGAAGTGGGCCCACCCGCCGCGTGGAGCGCGTTGAAGGCGCTGGCCACAGAGCTGATCTGATACGCTCCCGGAGATTCTACCTCTCCGATGAGGAAGACCTGGTTCGTGCGCAGTTGGCCGAGAGAAACATCGAAGAACGTGGTCGCGTCGGCCCCGCGGCGGACGCCGCTGTAGACGCGGCCCAAGCGTTCATAAAAGACGTTCTCGAGGTCGGACAACGTCCGCCCATTGACGGAGACCTGGCCCACGTCCGGGATCACGATGGATCCCTCGCGGGTGACCCCCAGCGTGTAGGCCAGCTCCACGTCTCCCGTCAGGACGAGTCGGAGCTGGTCGTCCGGCCCGAGTCGGTAGCTCGCGTCCACCGGCCCCATACGCATCGGGTCGAAGCGGGTCGTCCCTGAGCTGAAGACCTCCGTACCGAATACCGTGAGGCCGCCTTCGTCTTCGGCGATGTCCAACGCCGCAAGAGAATCGGCCTCGAGGTCCATGTCGAGAAGCTCCGCACCAGCATCCTCAAACATCATCCCCATCTGCTCGAGCGCCGCTAGGAAGTCGGCGCTGGGCGCCACAGCCTCGTCCGCTCCACCCTCTAAGACGTCGAAGTACTGGTCCGCCAATGCAGGGTCGAGGCCCTGCTGCCGTAGGCGCTGAGCCACTTGGGCGCGCGATAGGCCCGACTCCCGAAGCCCCGCGATGATCTCTTCCGTGCTGACCTGCCGGCCAGCAGCTCGGGCTTGGATGGCCTGCTGGACGGCATCCTGCGCACGGAGATCCTGCGTCCCGAAAGCCGCGCAAACGAGTAGCGCTGATACGAGGAGTGACTTCCAATTCATAACGATTCGCGACCTAGAGTTGCGGTACTGGAAGGAGCTTTGGCGGGCGGAACACGAACTCGGGCAACGTAATACGGACAAAGCTCACCTGCCATGACACTTCTTGTACTTCTTGCCCGACCCACAGGGGCAAGAATCGTTCCGCCCCGGCTCCTGCTCCACGTGCACCGGCTTCTTCTCAACGCGCTCGCCCCGATTGGTAGCCAACCGCCGCGGGTCCGGCCCTGAAGCCACACCGGCTCCGGCCGCCCCACCCGCCCGAGCCGACATCCCCAACTCGTCCCGACCCGCAGCCGGACCTGATCCGCCTGCCGCACCCCGCCGAGCCGCCTGCCCTGCCCGCCCCGCCAAATCTCCACCCGGCGAGTCCGAAGGCCCAGAATAAGCCAGCCGCTGCGGAGCCGCCTGCCTCCGCGGCTGCGGCGGCCCGAACTGCGCGCGGTAAAAATAGCTCCCGACCGTCTTCCGCAATTCGGCCATGAGGTCCACGAACATGTCGTAGGCCTCCTTCTTGTACTCGACCAGCGGATCCTTCTGCCCCCACCCACGGAACCCGATCGACGCCTTCAGGTGATCGAGGTCGTACAAGTGATCCTTCCACTTGTCATCGATCACCGACAGCAGGATGAAGCTCGTCACCTGGCCTTGATGTTCGCCAAGGCTCTCGAGCTTCCGATGGAACGCCTCCTTGAGGCCACCCATCACCCACTCCTCGATCACATGCCGATCAAACTCGCGCTCAGGATCGTTCTGCTCAGGCAACTGCGTGACCATGAGGAAGAAGTCGAGCAAAAGACGACGACGTAGACCGGCCAGGTCCCAAGACTCGTCCGTGGAGTGCTCGGGCATGTACTCGTCGATGGCGTCTTGGGCAGCATGTTCGATCATCTCCCAGATCTCACCCTTGAGATCTTCACCGCCCTCAAGCGCGAACAAGCGCAGGTCATAAATGACCTCGCGCTGCTGGTTCATGACGTCGTCGTAGTCGAGGAGGCGCTTACGGGCCTCGAAGTTGTTGGTCTCGACCTTTCCCTGGGCACGTCCAATCGACTTCGTGACGAGCCCGTGCGTGATCACCTCTCCTTCTTCGGCACCCCAGCGATCCATGACGTTGGCGATCCGCTCGGACCCGAACAGACGCATGAGGTCGTCTTCCAGCGACAGATAGAACTGAGACGAGCCCGGGTCCCCCTGACGCCCCGCACGGCCGCGTAGCTGCCGATCGATGCGCCGCGAGTCATGACGCTCGGACCCTAGGATCTGCAAGCCACCGTACTCGAGGACGTCATCGTCCGCGTCGACCTTGAGTTTATCGGCCCGCACCGGGTCGATGGGCCACACGTCGTCGAGTTCGATCCCCCGCTCTTTCAGCCAGCCGAGGGTTCGTTCATCCATCACGCCCTCGCCGAGCTTAATGTCGGTGCCGCGCCCGGCCATGTTCGTAGCAATCGTGACGGCACCCGGCCGACCCGCGTCCCGTACGATGTCGGACTCAGACTTGTGGTGCTTGGCGTTGAGCACCTGGTGTGCGATCCCACGGCGCTTGAGCATGCGCGAAAACGTTTCGGAAATTTCGACGTTGGTGGTACCCACCAAGACCGGCAACTCAAGCGTGTTGAGCCGCGCGATTTCGTCCATGAGCGCGTTGTACTTCTCGCGCTTTGTGCGGAAGATCAGGTCGTCGCGGTCGTCCCGCACGATGGGCCGATTGGTGGGGATCACGAAGACATCGAGGCCATAGATCTGATGGAACTCGGTCTCCTCGGTCTCCGCCGTACCCGTCATGCCCGCGAGCTTGTCGTACATGCGGAAGTAGTTCTGGATGGTGATCGTGGCGAGGGTCTGAGTCTCACCCTTGATCTCGACGCCCTCCTTCGCCTCCACCGCCTGGTGCAGCCCATCGCTCCAGCGCCGACCGGCCATCTGTCGACCGGTGAATTCATCTACAATGACGACTTCCCCCGACTCGCCAATGATGTACTTCTCGTCCTTGTGAAAGAGCGTGTATGCCTTCAGCAGCTGATGGATGACGTGGATTTTCTGGCTCTTGGCTGCAAATTCGGCCTCGAGTCCCTGCATCTTCTCTCGCTTCTCATCGACCGAGAGCGTCTCGCTCTCTTCGATCTCACCCATCTCGACAGAGAGATCCGGTACGGTGAAAGCCTCTGGATCCGTCGGTGACATCTCGTCGAGCCCGCGATCCGACAGGTGCACGTTGTGCCCCTTCTCGTCCATCGCGAAGTAGAGCATCTCGTCGATGTCGTGAAGGCGCTTCTCCCGCATGTAGTCGCCTTCGACCTTTTGAATCAGCGTCTGAAGCGACGGGTCGTCAGCCTGCATCTTCATGAACCGCTTGTGCTTCGGCGCCCCACGCTTCACTGCAAGCAACTTCTCACCGGCCTCGAACTCCTCGCCGGCCTCCAGGTGCTTCTCCGCTTCGGCCACCATCTCGTTGGCAATGCGGAGCTGCTTCTTGTAGAGAGCCGCAACGATGGAGTTGAACTGCTTGAACGGCGTGGACGTGTCACGCCCAACCGGACCCGAGATGATGAGCGGCGTACGCGCCTCATCGATCAAGATCGAGTCGACTTCATCGATAATCGCGAAAGCATATTCACGCTGCACCCGCTGCTCGAGCGTGTGCACCATGTTGTCGCGCAGATAGTCGAAGCCGTACTCGTTGTTGGTGCCGTATGTGATATCCGCGTTGTACGCAGCTTGCCGCTCAGGTGAGCCCGGGTCGTACCTGTCGATCACGTCATAGGTAAGCCCGAGGAAGTTGTAGACCGTGCCCATCCACTCGGCGTCGCGCTGAGCCAAGTAGGTGTTTACCGTGACCAAGTGCGCACCACGACCCGTGAGTGCGTTCAGATAGAGCGGCATGGTCGCGACAAGTGTCTTGCCCTCACCCGTCGCCATCTCGCAGGCTTTCCCGTCGTGCAAGGCGATCCCACCCATGAGCTGCACATCATAGGGGACCATGTCCCAAACGAGCTTCTGGCCCGTGACCAAGATCTCCCTGCCCATGAGCCGACGGCACGCGTCCTTCACGACCGCGAAGGCCTCCGGAAGGATGTCTTCGAGCGTGTCTTCGATCACCTCCAGTAGGTCGGCCTCGAGTCCTCCGACCTGAAGGGAAAGCCTCTCACGCTCCAGGCCATCTTCAGAGCGGCGTTTCTCGTCCTTGAGGCCCTCGATCTCCGCCTGGAGCGCTGCTGTGGCGTCCGCAATGCGCTGCTTGAACTCGTCGGTCTTCGCCTTGAGCTGATCATCGGACAGCGAGGCATATTCGTCCACGAGTCCATTGATCTCGTCGACGATGGGTTCGAGCCTCTTGGCCTCACGCTTGTGGTGATTGCCAAGAAAGGTCTTTACGGCTGCTTTGAGCATGGAGCAAAATCGCAGGCCCCGAACATAGGCTCCGGACCGCGCAGTTGTTGGATTTCAAAGGTGTACTACGGCGCAGAGTTACACCGCGCGATCAGCTATGGGTCCCCACGATTCCGGCGCGGGGCCCGGGCTCGCGCGGCCCCTGGCCGCGCCCCGCGACTTCGGGGAATGCCTCGACCAAAAAGCGAAGGAGTCGCTCTTCGTCTCGACCCGCAAGAGCGGACAGTAACTCTCCGGACGCCTCATGATAAGCCTGTGGCGTCTCAACCAAAAAGACGCGGTCCGTCTCCGTGGGGTGCACGGCCTCATCTGGGTCAGACAATTCCTCATGCATCTTCTCGCCGGGCCGCACGCCTGTGATGACGACGTTCTCGCCCAGACGGAACGGTTGTCCAGACAGCCTGAGAATATCTCGCGCCAAATCGATGATCTTCACCGGCTCACCCATGTCCAACATCGCTACATGTCCAGGGAAGGACCTGAGAAGTGATGTCTGGAGAATCAACCTCACCGCTTCTGGAATTGTCATGAAGTAACGAGTCATCTCATCACTCGTGACAGTCAGAGGCTCGCCGTTCTCGATCTGCCTCTTGAAGAGGGGGATCACACTGCCGTTGCTACCCAGGACGTTCCCGAAGCGAACGGCCCCGAAGTCAGTATCCGGATACTTGGACTGAAGGTGCAGAACCACGCGCTCGGCCAACTGCTTGGTTGCCCCCATGATGCTCGACGGGCGAACAGCCTTGTCCGTGCTAACCAGCACGAACGATCCTACGCCGGCGGTGGCAGCCTCTGAGGCGACGACATAGGTCCCAAACACGTTGGTCACTACCGCGGAACGGCGGTTGTGCTCCATGAGAGGGACATGTTTGTAGGCGGCAGCGTGGAAGATGCGGTCTGGGCCATAACGTTCGATCGCCCCCCGCACTGAAGCCATGTCCGTGACGCTCGAGACGAGCGGTACGAGCTGTACATCGGGTGCCAGGGCCCGAAGTTCCAACTCCAAGAAGTACATCGGCGACTCAGCCTGGTCGTAGAGCACCATGCATCTCGGCTTGTTGATGGCAACCTGTCTCGCCAACTCGGAACCGATGGAGCCCGCCGCACCGGTAACCATGACCGTCTTACCGCGGAGGTCCTCGGCAAGTGCGGGCAACTGCAGCCGCACGGGATCCCGACCGAGGAGGTCGTCGATCTGCACATCCCTAACGTGCTGAACAGACGCCGAGCCATCGAGCACGTCCTCGATGCCTGGCAGGATCTTGAGTGGCAACGCCGCGTCCTCGCACCGGGAGATGATCTTCCTGAGCTGTTCAGAAGTCGCGCTGGGGACCCCAATGACGATCTCTTGAGCCCTCAGGGTCGCCGCGATCACAGAGATATCCTCCGTCGACCCGACCACCTCTACACCGTGGATCAACGTCCCCCATTTGAAGGAATCGTCGTCCAAGATGCCGACAGGGATGTAACCGGAGACCGAGCGCTGCATCTGCGACACGAGCAACTGGGCCGCTTCGCCCGCCCCAACCACAAGCACACGCTTCCGATCGACCGCCTGACGCACACGTGAGAACTCGTAGATGAGTCGATAGAGGATCCAGACTGCGCCTGTTCCGTAGCCGCTGAAGACCCACTCTAGTAGGACGACGGACCGAGGGACCGAGTTGAGTGCGCTGATATTCCAGGTAAGTACGAGGAAGACCACGGATCCAGCGGTCGTCGCCCCAAGAAGCCTCATGACGTCACGGGTGCCCACGTAGCGCCACCGACTGATCCCAAGCCGGAACAAGTAGTTGAAGCCCAAGCGAATGACGACAAGAAGGGCCAATGCCTTGCCAAAGTGCCACCCAACGAGCATCGCCGCATCAAATTCGAAGCGGGCGAGATACGCCATGGACAGCGAAGCGGCCGCGACGCCGGCGTATACTACGGACGCCACAGTCCGCCGATGTCGACGAGCCCATTCCACCAATCGAATCAACGGTCCGGACGAAGCAGCAACATTAGGCATCATTCGCAGTCGAGCATTACTCGGCCGCCGGTCTCCGATGGACGCATTAGATTGATCAAGGTCCTCAACGTGAGCTTGGATGCCCGCAAGATGGCCCATGAGTTGTCTCTGTGACAGAGGTTTCTACTCATCGGCAAGTCTTGGTGTAGCGTAAGGGTCGGATCTCCCGGGCCGGATCTCCCGGGCCGCAACGCCCGGCATCGTTGTTGCAGTATACCGCCAATGGTACTTTGGAGGCAGGAAGGTTTGAAGGGCCCACCCCGCCCGACACCCACCCGAACACCGCGATTTTCCTTGTGAAACGTTTGATGATTCTGGCCGCCATGGCGGCAATGACGTGGACTCCTCCGCTTGCGGCTCAGGCGCCTCAGGGAGGACAGCTTCTTCGACCGGGTGATGTCATCCGTCTCAACATCTGGCGAGAACCGGATATGTCGGGTGAGTACGTCATTGATGAGGCGGGCTCCGTCATTTTCCCCCGGGTGGGTGAATACTTCGTCCTTGAGGAGGACAATGCCTCGCTGGAGGCAAAGCTCCTCGCTGACTACCTGCAATATCTCCGGAATCCGTCGATCGAGGTGACCGTGCTTCGCAGGGTGAGCATCATTGGTGCGGTGAATGATCCAGGTCAAAAGTTGGTCGACCCGACCGTCACAATTGCCGACGCCCTCGCCATGGCGGGGGGTGCAACCACTCTCGGTGATCAGAACAAGATTCGTATCATCCGCGACGGCGTCATGGTCGAGGCCGAGCTGTCCGTGGACACGCGCCTTACAGACTCCACGATCCGGTCCGGAGATCAGATCTTCGTTCCTGAACGTCCTTGGCTCAGTAGAAACACCGGAGTGGTCGCCACGGGAATCAGCGCCTCCGTGGCTCTGATCATCGCCCTCTTCATTCGCTAGAAGTCATAGATTCCATGGAACAAAAGCCCACGACGCCGAACGTCGCGCATCCAGACGACCCGATCCACCTTCGTGACACCTGGAACCTCCTCATACGCAACTGGCTCGTCATTTCCGCGAGCCTGATTCTCTGCGTAGGGGCTTCAGTCGCTTACACACTTTACGTCGTCCCGGTCTACGAGTCGGTCACCACGATTCAGATCGAGGAAGAGCAGTCCAACATTCCGGTGCTGGACATCCTTCAGACCATTTCGAAGGGGAGTCAGGTCGAGACTGAGATGGAGGTGGTTCGCAGCCGTACGCTCACCGAAGGAGTGGTGGACTCGCTTGGACTTCAGGTCCAGTTGGAGGCACCCCGCGGAGTGGCGCGGGCCCTACTCCTGGGTGCGATCTATGTCGAACGATGGGCCCCGGAAGGACTCTACGTACTCGACCGGCAGCCTGACGGCAGCTACTCGATTACCGAGCAGGAGACCCAGGCACGCGTAGGAACAGCCTCAGTCGGCGCCGCAGCGGCCGTGCCCGGGGCGACGTTTACTCTGCGCGACCCCGCGATTGAGCACGAGCAGATCATCATTGACGTTGCACCGTTCGAGCTGGCCGTTCAGAACCTGCGGCACACCCTCGCAGTCGTCCGTCCCAACCGCGAAGCCGCGATCATCACCGTCCGGTATGAATCGACCGATACCCAGTTGGTTCATCAAATACCGAACGCCCTGGCCAGTCGCTACATCTCGGATGGCCGACTTGTGCGCAAAGCGGAAGCGACAAGCACGGTGACCTTCCTCGAAGATCAGATCGACACCTTGTCGATTCAGCTTCGCCAGTCCGAAGAAGCCCTGACAGGGTTCCGCGAAGTCGAGCAGGTCGTAAGCCTCCAAGCCGAAGCGGACGCCCAAGTCACCAACATGTCTCGGCTCCAAGCCGATCGGAATCAGATCGAGGCAGAGCGTGATGCGCTTCAAACCATGGTCGCCGCAGTGGACCTGGAAGCGGCACTCGCAGATCCGGCCGATCCATCCCCGTATACGAAGCTCATCTCGTTCCCGACGCTGTTCAGGAATCAAGCTGCCTCCGAAATGCTCCGAAGCCTGAACGCCGCCGTGAACGAGCGGTCGGGTCTCCTCCAGCGTCGTACGCTCCAGGACCCGGACGTCATGAACATGACGGGCCGCATCCAGGACATCGAAACCCAGCTCCGCAACACCGCGATCACGTACCTGCAGGGCCTCGAGAATCAGGTCGACGGATACGACGCGATGCTCGAGCAATTTGGTGCGGATCTCGAGAGGATTCCCGAGACCGAGGTTCAGCTGATGCGCCTTGAGCGAGAAAAGAACGTCCTGGAAGAGATCTACACGCTTCTACAACAGCGTCTCCAAGAAGCACGCATCCTCGAAGCCGTGCAGGACGTAAGCGTCCGAGTCGTCGATCTCGCGATCCTACCGCCTGAGCCGGTAACCCCCCGCAAGGCACTCAACCTGCTTCTCGGGTTAATTCTTGGCGGGATATTTGGAGTCGGCATCGCCTTCACGCGTGAGTACATGGACGAGACCGTCCATACGCGCGAAGACATCCAAGCGGCCACCGGCGGCGCACCCATCCTCGGCATGATCCCCCGCATCCGGCAGGCAGGGTTAAACGGCAAGAGCAGCACGAGCGCCATGTCCACGATTGGTGGCGTCGGCGAACTGGGTGCGCGGCTCGTCGCCGGTCGCGATCCTCGGAACCCGGTTTCCGAAGCGTACAGGAGTCTTCGGACCAACCTGACGTTCTCGAACCCGGACAAGCCGCCCAAGATCATCGTCTTTACGAGTCCGCTCCCACAAGATGGTAAGTCGACGACTGCGGCGAACCTTGCCATCACGCTCACGCAGCAGGGCATCAAGACCCTGTTGATCGATGCCGACCTTCGCCGGGGGCTCCTGCATGGTGTCTTCGGCGTGAACCGTGACCCTGGCCTGACGAATGTGTTGGCCGGCGGTGCGGCGATCTCCGAGGCGATCCAAGAGATCGACCTGCAGGAGAGTGGTAAACTCAACTTCATGTCTTCGGGTCCGTATCCGCCCAACCCGGCTGAGATCTTGGGTTCGCAGCGCATGAAGTCTCTGCTCGAAGCGCTCGATGAACGCTACGATCTCGTGCTCATCGACTCAGCCCCGCTCACCGTGGTGACGGACGCGGCAGTATTGGGAACGAAAGCGGATGGAGTGGTCCTGGTGGCCCGTGCGAACGTCACCGAGAAGGGCGCCCTGACGTACGCGGCCGAGCAGCTGCTCAACGTGCGTGCCCCGATCCTGGGCTGTGTCCTCAACGACGTGGACTATCGCCGGGACTCCCGGTACTACAGCACGTACGGGAAGTACGGGTACTACCACCACTACTACTACGGTGACGACGGCGACAAGAAGAAGAAGAAGGCTTAACGCTTAACGTGCGCGGCGAAAGCCGCCTCAATTGCGTCCCGAATTCCCGACTCGAACATCGCCGGCGCAAAACGCAGTGCATTCGCGCGACACCGCCCGGGCTCGAAGGCGGACGGCTCGAAGCTACGAATCTCGCGGGCTAGTCCTTCTTCTGAAGGGTCTTCGTAGAGTACGCCAGTTTCATTGTGGACCACCGTCTCGCAGGCTCCCCCCTGCCGAAACGCGATCACCGGGCGTCCCGCAGCTTGCACCTCAACAGGTAGAATCCCGAAGTCTTCTATACCGGGGAACAACAGAGCCCAACTCGCTCCGATCAGTTCTTGGAGCCCCTCCCCTGACACCCGACCGACGAAACGAACCGTGGGCCCCGCCAGCGCCTCTAGGCGTGCTCGGTCTGGGCCGTCACCGAATACGACCAGCGGCGCGCCAACTCTGTTCGCCGCCCCAATCGCGACGTCGAGGCGTTTGTACCGCACCATCCGCCCCCCAGCCAAGAAGTGTGTCCTCTCTCTAAGTCGCGGCTGAAAGAGATCAACGTCGACGGGCGGATAGACGACACGTGCTTCCCTCCCGTACGTCGTCCGTATCCGTTCTGCGACGAACTGAGAGTTCGCAACGAACTCGTGCACACCTCTCGCGGCCGCAAAATCCGCCTTGCGGAGTCTCCTCATCACAGGCCCCCGCAGCCTACCTGCGATCCCACGGTTGTACTCCTCGTACAGGTCCCACAGGTAGCGCGGGGGCGTGTGACAATAGCACAGATGAAGCGCCCCCGGGGGTACGGCAACAGCCTTCGCGAATGCGTGACTGCTCGACACCACGAGATCTACTTGCCCCAAGTCCATTCGGCCAAAAGCCCACGGCATGAGCGGCAGAGACAGACGATACGTCCGGGCCACAAGTGGTAGAATCTTTAGCGCACTAGAGCGAATGTCCTTCCCGGCAAACGCCGCCCGGGTGCGCGGGTCAGGCGCATGGTACGCGGTGAAGATGGGTGCCTGGGGGAACATTCTAGACAACGCCAGCAGAACGCTCTCAGACCCTCCCCACGTGATCAGCCACTCGTGAACTAAGGAGACTCTCAGCTGTGGATCACTCCTCGCCCTGGCCCCTGAGTACGACCGGCACATGCTGAAGGAGAATGCTGAGGTCCCCCATGAGGGACGAATTGTCCACGTACGCTAGTTCGACCGAGGCACGAGCGGGATACTCGACCCTTCTATGCCCCTGCACGGTCCACAACCCGAAGATGCCGGGGCGTACCGCCAGAAAGTCTCCGGCCCGGTCGCCATACCATTCCAGTTCCTCTCCAACCACAGGGCGCGGCCCGACCAACGACATCTCTCCCCTTAACACGTTGATGAGCTGCGGTAGCTCATCAATGTGGCTGACCCGCAGGAAACGCCCAATCCGGGTAACACGCGGGTCCTTGGCCATGGGCAGCTTGAAATCATTCTGCTTGTGGAGAGCACGAAGGTCTTCATCTTCCTCCAACCACGCCTCAGCATGCGCAACCATGGTCCGGAGCTTCAGACAGTTGAAGGTCGTGCCCCCACGCCCATAGCGTTGGTGTCCGAAGATCGCCGGGCCTTTCGAGGTGAGCCGCACGGCCAGCGCACAGGCCGCCAGGATGGGGGCGACCGCAAGAAGGAGCAGCGAGGCAACGGCCAGGTCGAAGACGCGTTTCAATTCATGGTGGGGAACGGGAAGATCTGAAGAGGAACCTCAGGGTGGGACCGGATTCTAGCCCAACCAGAAAGTCCTGTCTATTGAACCCGGGCCGCATCGAGGAGCAGACGGAGGGTACCCTCAGCGGACTGATCCCATGACGACGATTCGTCCGCCACGGGTCTGCCCGGACCTTCGCCTCCGCCCTGCAGGACATGCCTGACACTCTCAGCCCACCGCGCAACGTTCAACGGCTCTACCCTCAAGGTCTCCTGGGGGAGGATCTCCCGATACGCAGGGATATCCGAGACGACGACCTGTGCGCCGCAAGCAAAAGCCTCCAACGCCGGCAGTCCAAATCCCTCCGTCGTCGAAGGGCTGAGAAAAACGGAGCACCGCAGGTACAGTTCGTGGAGTTCCGCGTCCGTGACGCGTCCAAGGTGCAGCACACGATCTGTTATGCCCAACCTCCGCGCCTGTTCATTCAGTTCTCCCGCTTCATGACGGTCGAAGCCCACCATACATAGCCGGAGGTCAGGAACGCTGCGTTCTAAGCGCGCCAGCACCTCGAGCGCCACAATGAGGTTCTTGTGTGCTGTGGGTGCCCCGACCGTGAGCAAGAATGGCGGCATGTCGGCGAAGGAACTCGGCATCTCCTCTCCGGGCGCCAGCGGTGCGAATTTCGATGACACGCCGTTAGGGACCACATGCATCCGGCGTCCCACCTCCGGCACGACCTGGGCTAGTGCATTGGCGCTCGCGTGAGAAACAGTCACGACCGAAGACGCGTGTAATACCGCAGATCGCAGAAGGGCCATTCCCAAGAACCTCTTCCAACCCGGGAAGCCTGTTGGGTGCCGGAACTGAATCACGTCATGCACGGTCACCACGAGCGGCGACGGCATCGACATCATCGGCACATCGTAGTGCGGGAAGAACCAAACATCAGGGGCGGAGACCCTTGGCGACACGAATGGCCATGATAGGTGAGACGTCAGCGAGTAAGGCCCCCCGCCCCAGTGAACCACCGACCCAATGTCCCTCGGATCCCTTCCGCTGAGCCACCCCGCAACAACGTCCTTGCTGCCAAGAAGGGTCACCCCGCTGATGCGCGGATCAAGTAGTGCCCGCGATGCGATTTCCCTGATGTACCTACCGATTCCACCCGCCATAAGGAGTCGCGCATCCATGCAGACATTCACGGTCCGATGCCCCCGAAGCTCCCCTGAACGATGGCCCGAGCTCTACCCCAATCGCCAACGGCGAGATACCTGACGACTAAAATCAACCGGCTGGCGTAGAACCGCGCGAAGAACGGAATGAGGTACCTCGGACCAAAATATCGGCGCATCACCCACCTGCGATTACGATCTCGCTGCCGAATCTGGAAGGGAGTCGGAGGCTCGCCCGTCGGTCGTGAATGATGCAGCACACGAGCATTGGGCTGATAGAGCATACGGTACCCCGACCGGGACAGCCTAAGGCACAACTCCGCGTCCTCCACGTAGGCGAACAGCTCGTCTACGAACCCCCCCACCTCCCGCATGGCTCGGCACGATAATAGGAGGCAACATCCTGACATGAAGGAAACCTCTTCCGGGACGTGCGTTCCGGAACGCACGTCCGACTCGCCTTCCGACCAGTGAATTCCGAGACCATGTAGAGGAGAGAAGTGGCCGCCGCCATACCAAATCCGTGCAGGAACGTGGTGGTACAGGATCTTTGATGTGACCCCTCCCACATCATCCCTCTCGGTTGCCGCTTCAACGAGGAACTTGATGCACAGTCTATCGATCTCGGTGTCGTTGTTGAGTACGAGGACGTAGTCATCACCGCGATCGATCGCGAATTGTATGCCGCGATTGTTCCCACCCGTATAGCCACAATTCTCTTCGATCTGAATGAAATCCAGATTCGGATAGTCGCATTGTAGTCTCTCCCCGGACCCATCCGGGGAGCCGTTGTCGACAAGGACGACGTTAAATGCCGGGTACTCCGACTGGAGAACCGAATCCAGGCACGCGCGAGTCTCTTCCTCGCCGCACCAGTTCAGAACGACGACACTGACTTTCGGGGTCTGGCTTCGTCGCAACGAGTGGGTCAACTTAGCGTCACACTTCTGGCTGAGATGGGCTACTCCATGATCCAACGTGTTCTCCTTCTACTAACGCTATCGGCGTGCGTACCGGCGACTGCCAGGGCGCAAGACCCGGTGCCCCCAAACGAATTGGAACTCCTCCCAGGAGATTTCGTGCGCGTCGCCATTTGGCGAGAACCCGACCTCAGTGGTGACTTCCTCGTTGACCCCACCGGCACCGTGGTCCTCCCAATGATCGGGGCTCGTACCGTGGCACATCGGCCCTGGAATAACCTGCACGCTACACTTCTGGAGGAGTTTCGAAAGGAGCTTCGGAATCCCTCGATCGAACTCACACCACTTCGCCGAATCTATGTCCTCGGTCAGGTAGCCGCGCCAGGACTCTATTCAGTCGATCCCATGGTATCACTCGCTGGAGCGGTGGCAACGGCCGGCGGGGCCGCTGAACAAGGAGATTTACAGAAGATTCAGATCTTCAGGGAAGGAAACGCCGTTCTCGACGGCCTCACTTCGGCCGACAGACTCGCCGGTATTGGGATACGGTCAGGTGATCAGATCTTTGTCGGCCGCCTCAGCTGGGTCTCGCGAAACAGCGCCCTCCTGCTCACGGCGGGGCTCTCCGTGACCGGCATTATCGTTTCGATCATCGCCCGTTAGTCTGAATCAAAACGCAGCCCTCGAAACGCGACGCCCAGATTCAAGTTCCATGCAGTCCAGCCCAGCACAAGATTTCGATTCAGCTCGACCTGCGGACCGCCGACAACAGCGACCTCGGTTCCCGCCCAGAAGCGGACGATGTCCACACTCAATCCGTACCTGACCGAGTTCCGCGCTGCAACTTCCGAATCCTGGGAGAGCCCAGCGAGCCAGTTCAGTCGCACTTCGCGGGTGACCTCGACCGTTGTGCGCCCCGAGGGCCGGTAGTCCTCGACCGCTACAGTCCAGCCTGCTCCAGAAAAGGCTGCCGGAGCAGCAAGTAGCTGGCCCTGCAAGGTATGGCCTTGGATCAGAACCCCGTGGACATAACGCGCACTGGGGATTGGTCCGCCCGCCGAACGATCGGCCCGCTCACTGTGGGGAGCCTGAGAACTCACGAACTCGCCGCGAATCGCCCAAATACTGCCGCTGAGAGAAGTCCACGCTCGCCGAAGCCCAACTGACCGCACTAGCAGATCATCGGGCTCCAACAAGAAGTGACGTATACTTCGTCCGTAGTCGTCTCGGACCGCCTCAGCGAAGATTTCGATCCCGGTCCCGACCACTACCCATCGAACAAAGCCACCAGCTATCTGGTTTTCATCGAGGATGTTTCCGTCATCGGTTCCGGTGGAGACCCCTTTCGTGAACGGCTTGCCGACGTTCGACACGGCGTCAAGTCCGCCCTGCCACGGTCCTTGTACGAATCGTTCCACGCCGATCTCGAGTCCCGGTAAAAGATCGGATCCGACGGTAATGACCGCCCCAGTCATGTAACGAGAGCGCGCGCCCGCATCCTGAACCGGAGACCAGTCGGACTGTCCCAGGTATCCGGCCATAAGCTGGCCGTGAACACGAAGGACGCCAGGCCCAAGCGGCCGAGCGCTCCTGAGGAACACGTGCGGAAAACCCCCGGCCTCATCCCCCAAGAGCAACGGATATCCAAGCGAAGGCCCCCAAGTGCGGGCCTCACTGCTGATCCCCACTGTGGTCCATGGGAGTTCAACTGAGAGCCGGGACCTCCCAAGTGCGGCTCGCAGGTAGGGGCGGTCTCCGAATCTTTGGGGCAGGTCGATCGAGCCGGGGTACCTGGGATCGCGGTATGCGTCCGGGCCATCACCTCTGTTGCCGGCCAAATCGAAGCCGGCGTTCTGTGCCCAAAACACCTCGGGGGCGAATCGTAAGTCCACTCCTCTCCAGCGCGCATAGACACCACCACGGGCGAAAGTCGTCACTCCGCGTCCGGCCCACAGAGCCCCATCGTTCGATCCGTACGGGAAGGTGGAATTGTAGGTAGCACCACCCTCAAACGGGACGACGCCGACCCTCAACTCGCCATCCGCGACGGAGGGCGATCCGAACGCTGCAGCCCAAGGATGACGGACGCCTTCCACCGGAAGCAGCAGTCGCTCTTCCGCCGGGGAGAAGCCGCGGACCGTCCACGGATAGGCCCGCACGAGTCCAAGTGTTTGGAGGACTCTGAGGTATCGATCTCGCTCAGAGTTGACCTCAATACCTTGCCCGACATCAAACCGTCGCGTCTGAGCCTCGGCTACGGACGCCAAAACACCGAATGCAAGGGCGATTGCGCACAGGACGGACGCCAAGCGCCATTTCGACAGATTTCCAGCCACCAACGAACGGCCGATTTCGCTGTACACGGGGGTGATTTCGCGGATCATACCCACAGGTTATCGTCTTGATCTCCTCAGAACCACCCGCCACGCGGTGGTGCAACGCCTCCTTCGCACCCGTGATCGCTTTTGCGTCTCCAGAAGATCCTGCTCCTCTTGGGAAGCCTCGTTTGGGTCGAGCTGCTATCCGTTGCGGGGGCTGCGGGCCAATCCGTGGACGTCCGACCACTCGTGGGGCTGGGCAGCCACGCGGCAGCCGAGCTTCGGCTCGCCCACCTGCGTGACGAATCGGACACACGTCTATGGCTGCTGCGTACTCCTTCCAAGATCATGCTTACTGCCCCGGGACCCAGTGAAGTCTCAGTCCAAGCGCTGACCCCGGACCTGCGAACCGTGTGGAACTCCGACCTGCCGTCTTCCTTCAACGACGGTGCACTCTGGGCGGGACGCGGGCTGAACACTCGGCTGCGCGCGGGTTTTATTGTCAGGTTGAAGCGGGTCTCAATTGTCGTAGCACCCGAGTTGCTCACCCACCAGAATCAAGACTTCCAGACGATCCCCTTCGGCACCGAGCGCGACCCGACCAGAAGCCGCTGGGCGCACCCGTACCACCCGCTCCCCGAGTCGATCGACCAGCCCCTCCGTTTCGGGAACGCCTCCTTCAATCGGGTGGTTCCAGGCCAGTCTAGTTTCACGGTGGACCTAGGCAGCCTTGCCGTGGGGGTCGCGACTGAAAACGCCTGGTGGGGACCGGGGCTCAAGAACGGACTCGTACTGAGCAACCAGGCTGCAGGTATTCCTCGCGTGTTTTTGGAAACCCGACGACCGATCGTGACAGGGGTAGGTCACTTCGAAGGCAGCTGGTTCTTGGGACGCTTGAACGAGTCGGACTACTTCGACAACAACCCGGCCAACGACCATCGGAGCCTGAGTGCGTTGGCCGTGACCTTTAGACCCAACTTCGACCCGGGGCTCACACTCGGTGTAGCCAGAGCAGTTTTTGCCCCGGTCGGGGATGGAACCGACATCCTGTCCGCAGGGCTCAACTTCATACGCAGCGTTGGAAGACCCAATTCTACCGAGGAGCCTGGAGCGAGCGCACCCGATCAAGTCACCTCATTCTTTGGGCGGTGGGTCGTCCAGGGATTCGAAGCGTATTGGGAATGGGCCCGCTTTGAACAACCCGAGTCAATCGGGGACTTCCTCGAGTTCCCACAACACTCCCAAGGGTACACCTACGGCTTGATGTGGGCGGAACGGGAGACACAGGGTGCGTGGTTATCCGTGGAGGCTGAATTGACCAACCTTGAACCGAGCTCAACATGGAGGCATCGCTACGTGTACAGTTCGTATTCAAGCCGCGTGGTGCCGCAAGGCTACACACACGAGGGTCAGACCGTCGGTGCATCGATCGGGACCGGTTCGTCCAGCCAGTGGATTGCAATCGACCGCCACGACAACCAATGGCAAGCAGGAGCATTCGCAGGCCGTATCCAGTGGGATGCCGCGGCCCGTTTCTCCGAAGTCGTCCCCAGTCCGAAACGTGAGGACGTGTCCCTCTACTGGGGGCTCCGTGGAGGAATAGACCAAAAGGGCTGGCACCTTGGCATCGAGCTTTCCCAGGAGATGCGGTTGAATTACCTCTTCCAAGGGTTTAAGCACGACCCAGTGACGTTCCGCGCCGAGGGCGTAGATATCGCGAACACTGGCCTGATCCTCACATTGGCGAGAAACGTCGGCCCATGACCCAGTCTGAAATGGAAGGACCCCGAGGGTACGAGGGGGAAGGGCTGACGCTCCCGCAACTCATGCGGCGACTCGTGAGTCACTGGAAGATGATGACGGGCGTGTTCGTCGTGGTGATGGTGTCTGTCATCGCGGGTACTCTGCTGGTCGCACCGCGCTACCGAAGCACGGTCGTGCTGCGCATCATGGACCTCGATTCAAAGTCGCTTTCACTTGGCGGGCAACTCAGCGGGATCCCAGGCGGAGACCTCCTAGGCCTTGGGCGGGACGACCTCGAGACCGAGGTCGGCGTCCTCCGGAGTTGGCGGGTTTCGCAGGCGGTCGTCGACTCGCTGTCCCTTATGGTCCGCCTCTCGAAACCCGCGGGAGTACGGGCGGACCTGTTCGCAGTGACCGCGCACGGAGACGCCGACCGACACGGGCGTGTGACGCTTCGGCATGACGGCCAAGGCACGTATTCCGCCGTATTCAAGGAGAAGCGGGAAGACAAAGCGGAGCTCGGCTCCGTAAGCCCCGGCGGGTCACTCGACTTCGCCGGGTACCAAATCACCCTCGTAGAGGCCCCACCGTCGGATCAGGCCGAGTGGCCCAACACGATCCGCATCGACCTCTTGCCCCGCTACGAGGCGATCGACCGTCTCCGGGAGGACCTCGAGATTCGGGAACAGGAGGGTGGATCTCGCCTCGTAAACATCGCCTACACGATTCCAGATCGATATCTCGCGGCCGCCGTCGTCAATGGAATCGCGGATGAGTACATCGCCTACAAGGTCACCGCGGAGCGCAGTGACGCCCGGTATACGGTCGGCGAGTTGTCAGAACAACTCGCCGAGCAAGCCACACGGCTCGTGGCGGCGGAGGAACAGCTCCGCACGTACCAAGAGCGCACACTCATAGTCGCTCCTGAAGAGGAAGCGATCCAACAGATCAAGCGGATCGCTCAACTGCAGCTAGGGGATGATGCCTCGCGTGTCGAGCGTGAATCTCTCGGGGAGCTGCTGGCATTAATTGATGCAGGCGCGCCGACTCCGGGTGACGGTCAGCGGGTGGACTCCGAAGCGTATCGCCGCCTCGTGACGTTCCCGACTCTGATATCCAACGGAGCGATCCAAGATCTCCTCACGGTGCTGTTGGAACTCGAAAACGAACGCGCCGGACTGTTAGGCCGCAGAACCCCAGAAAACTCGGACGTCCTCCAGCTGACGGGTCGCATCCAGGAGATCGAGCATCAACTGCACACGCTGGGCACTGACTATCTCTCGAGCCTTGATGGCCAAATCGCAGCCACCGGGGAGGGCCTGGCGCGCCTCAACGCTGAGCTCGAAGCCCTTCCTGAGAGAGAAATGCAGTACCTCAGGCTCTTCCGTGACCGGACAGTACTCAGCGAGGGGTACGTCCTGCTTCAGCAGCAACTCCGACTCGCAGAAGTCCAAGACGCGATCAAGACGGAGGGCGTGCGCCGCGTGGATGAAGGGCTGGTCGCGCACGAGGACAATCCGGAGTTCCCCAAGCCACTTGTGAATCTCGCTCTGGGCCTGATCCTGGCTGGCACGCTGAGCGTGGGAAGCGCTCTCGCGCGTGATCTGTGGGAGGCGTGACGGGGAGCTAGGACTTCGCGACGCGGAACGTCACTGACTTCTGCTGGCCGGGCTCGAGGAGGATCCCGTCCAAGAAACTCGTGCCACGACCCTGAACCACGGTGTGACCTGGAGGCGGCGTCACCCTAACACCAAGCTCTATTCGACAGCCCACAGAGGTGAAGGTATAGACCCCCGTTTCTCCGGTAGTCGCTTCAACTAGGACCCCCGTGCTCACGAAAAGGGTCAATGCAGCACCAGAGACCGGATCTCCCGCTTGGTCTGTGACGTGAGCGATGACGGTCCCCACGCACCGTGAAACCGAGAAGGAAGCTGACTCCTCCCCCCCCCTGGACAGGAGCAACCCGTCCACGAAGCTCGTTCCCCGTCCCGCCGGCACGTCCCAACCGTACTCTGGCTTGATGGCCACCCCGAGATCACCACACGCCACACCGGCAAAGGTCGCCGTGCCATCTGGGCTGGTGAGCCCCTCGGCAAGCACCCCCGCCGCCGAGTACAACACGACGGGGTAGTTCGCCACAGGCGTCCCACCGGTTTGAACATGGGCGACGATCTTCCCAAGGCAGGGGGTCAATTCGAGCCGGACCGACTCGACGTGGCCTTCTTCGATGAGGATTCCGTCGTGGACTACGTCGTACTCTTCGGCTCCACGAAACGACTCGGGAAGTACAGCACCCACGGCCCAATGCCCAAAGGCAACATCCCGAAACTCGATTTTGCCTTCGCCGTTGCTCATCCCCTGTGCGACGGTCCCAGTCGGGGAGCGTAAGGACACCTCTATGTCGGGAAGCGGCACGCCTACACCATCTACAATGGAGACATCAACGACGCCCGGACCAACCTTCAAAAATCGGAACGTGGCCTCAGCGGCCCCTCCCTCCATCAACGCGATGCCGCCAACCGTCGTGGTGCTCGCTCCTCCCTCGAGTTCCTCCGGCCTCACGAACCCTTCTGGAGGCTCTGCGTACACTCCATAGTTATTCGGAGGCACGAAGCTGAACGTGTGGCGGCCGTCTGGCCCAGTCTCTCCGTCCGCCATCGCCCGCTCGCCTATATAAAGAACCAGTCGGGCACCGGGAACCGGATCGCCAGAGGTCCGCGTCGCCTGAACCGTGATCTCACCGTACTCGACCGCGTCACTCACAATTTCGGCGCACGCCGAGAGCGTGCACGCGATCAGCGCGAGGCAGAGAGTACGCATCAGCTGTCGGCCGTCACGGCGGTGTCTCGTGTAGGTGTCGCCGGGACGGTCAAAGCCATCCAGGCGAGGGCCAACACGAACCAGAAGACGGGTTCTGCCAGAGACTGATAGAAGACGTTGAACACGGCGATCCCGGCGATCAGGGGACGAAATGGACCTGGAATGACGACTGGTACCCCCACGAGCAGCAGCCCAACGAGGAGCGCGATCGCACCCGCCTCCGCCGCCAGAGTAACATACATTGAGTGGAAGTTTCCATACTTGTTTCCAGGAAATACGTCCTGAAGTAGCAAGTAGGAATTCCCATACCCCACTCCGATGGCCGCCCGTTTCAGGGACGATGTGGCCTCCTTCGCGCCTCGCTCGAGTAGGCGCAGGTGATCTTGGGAGGATCCCTCGGCGATCGAAAAGCGCGATTCCAATGGGGCCAACCATCGTGCGGCGCCTTCCCTCGCCGGAGGGCTAGTCAGCAGGAATCCCGCGGTAAGCGCCAGACCTGCCAAAGATGCCAGCACCGTTCCCGGATGGACACGAACGGAGCGATCCGCGACCAGCGCGACCACTGCGGTAGCACCCAGTGCCAGGACGTTCGAACGCGAGAGGGTGAAAAAGAGCAAGAGGACGCCCAGGGCCACCCATCCGGTCCTCACCCGTCCTGGCGTTCCCCAACGCGCAATGATGAAGGTGTATGCCAGCAGGACGATCCCAGCACGGTTGGGGTCGGCGACTTGTCCCGATAATCGAGGGACAAAACCAGCGTAGGTAGCGGCTGCCAAGTCGATCGACACCGGGCCGAACGCGAGAGGCGGCGGGCTACCGGCGAAGAAGGCCCATACTTCGGCAATATTGAACACGACCGCCAACGTAACCCCCAACTTGGCGCCGGCGACAAGGACGCGGTAGCGATCCGTCCTCTGGGTGAGGACGAAGGCCATGAGCACGCCGCCCAACGCCAGCGCCACAAGCAGCACCGAACGCCGAGCCGACGAGGGGGGATCAGTCGCCAAGAACGTGGACACCAACGCGATCGACAGGAAGGTGCATAAGAGCGCACCGTACGCCACGCTCCAGCCGGAGAAGGAGACGCGTCGCCGAAGACCCGCGCCCCATACGGCAAAGACGGTGAGATAGACGGGCGTCAACACCAAGAAGGGAGTGAGCACAAAGCTCGCCCGCCCCCCAACAAGGTCGATCCGGTCGGCGGCAAGTACCGCGATCCACAGCGCAAACAACACACCGGTGACCCCGATCCCACGCTCCTTAGACATGTCTTCCCGGCAGATGTGACGAGGGGACGGCGGCCCCCTAAGTCGTCACGGTACGTCGAGGCAAGCCAGACCTCAACCGTTGACTGCTAGGCCCCGCCGGGGGGGGCAATTAGTTTGTGCGATGCCCGAAGAGCACCCCGAAGAACCTACATCGCCGTCGCCGTCTGAACGACTCGCTCAGATCAGGCGGAACCCCGTGGCCCGCGACGCGGCGGTTCTTTACGTCGCGCATGCCCTGGCATTGTTGGTCCCGCTCGCCACCATTCCGTATCTGGCTCGGGTGCTGGGTCCCCATGCCTGGGGGCTGGTCGTGTTCTCCCAATCTCTGGGCGCGTGGCTGGCGTTGGTCATCGAGTATGGCTTCGACCTGTCCGGCACCCGCGAGGTCGCCCGGCACCGGGACGACCAGGGACATATAGCTCGGACCGTCGCAGGAGTGCAGGGAGCGAAGTTGCTCGTGTGTGGCGCACTCGTGGGCCTGATCGTGCTCCTGCGCTCGGTCCCCGCGTTCGCGGCCGAGCCTCGGCTGCTTTGGTGGGCCGCCGCATTTGCCGTCGCGAGGGGAGTCAGCCCCGCGTGGTATTTCTTTGGTGTTGAGCGACTCCGGCTCCCGGCCCTGATGGAGAGTGCCGCCAAGGTCACCGCAGCGGCAGGGATCTTCTTGCTCATTCGCGAACCCGACGACGGCTGGAAAGTGCTAGCTCTGCAGGCCGTCAGCATGGGCACGGTAGTGCTGGTACTGACGTTCCTGATGTACCGGCGAGTTGCTCTATTGCGGCCGCGCTTGAACGAGGCGGTCCGCACGTTGCGTGAGGGAGTGGGGATTTTTGTATTCAGGAGTGCTTCGGGTGTCTACTTACAGGCAAATGGGTTCATTCTCGGGCTCCTCGCGCCACCAAGCGCGGTCGCCTTTTATGGGGGGGCAGAGAAAATCGTAAGAGCGGGAGTGAACCTCTTCCAGCCGCTCTCACAGACACTCTTTCCCCGAATGAGTCATCTCGCCGTCAGGGATAACTCTGCGGCGGCTCGCACCCTCACCATGGGCATGGTCCTTATGGGGGCGCTGGGCCTCGCCCTGATGACAACCCTCCTCTTAGGTGCCCCCTTTCTGGTAAAGCTGCTCTTGGGTCCCGGCTACGATGAAGCAGTTCCACTCGTGCGGCTCCTCGCCCTGCTCCCACCCGTGATTGCGATCGGCACGATGTTCGGAATTCAGTGGGCGCTCCCTGCGGGACTCGAGCGGCCGTTCTACTTACTCGTCGTCGCCGCTGGTCTGGTGAACGTCACAATGGCCTTTGCCTTGGTGCCGAAGCTCGGCGCGTTGGGCATGGCGCTCGGCGTCACCACGGCAGAGGTGTTGGTCGCTGGAGGGCTCCTAGTGCTGTTCCGGAATCGAGGCGGCCGATTCTGGCCTCTCACGTTCCCAATCCAGATCCCGGATGCGGCCATACCCACTGACCCGGGAAGCCGGAACGTGGGTCGATGACTGACTCGTCGAGCGTGGGCATCGTGCTCTCAGTCCACAACGGCGCGGCATATCTCGAGGAACAGGTCGACAGCATTCGAGCCCAGACCCATGAGGAGTGGCGTCTGTGGATCCGGGACGACGGATCCACAGACGCCACCGCTGAACTGGCGAATAGGCTCGCGACACAGGACGAACGAGTCTCGCTGGTCCACGACGATGCCGCGCGCCTCGGGTCGGGACCGAGCTTCGGCATACTTCTTCAAGGCCTTCCTGGAGGCGTGGACTACGTGTTCTGCTGCGACGCGGACGACGTGTGGTTCCCGGATAAGATCGAGCGTAGCCTAGACGCCATGCGTGAGGCCGAAGCGGAAGGCCGGGGACCCCTGCTCGTGCATTCTGATCTCAGAGTCGCTGATTCGGCTTTGAATTTGATCCACGATTCATATTGGGAACTCGTCGGCATCAACCCCGACGACACGTCCTTTCCGGGCCTCTTTGTGCACAATGTGGCGACCGGGCCAACCATTCTCATGAATCGAGACCTGTTCGAACGGGTCACGCCGATCCCTCAGGAGGCCGCCTACCAAGATTGGTGGATCACCCTGGTGGCAGTAGCGGTTGGCAGAATTGTCGCCATTCCGGAGCCGACGGTGACGTATCGGCGCCACGATTCGAACACGACCGCGGAGTTGACCGGACCCATTCAGAGCATCGGTGCGGGACTCCAACGGCTGGGACGGTTCAAGGAAAGCACCCACGCCATGAGAGGCTGGATCCAGGCGTCTGCTCTCCAAACCCAGGTATTCTTACCCCGGTTTGGTGACCGGCTCGCTCCCGATGTTGTTAGGGCAGCCCAGGAGATCGCGAGTATTCCAACCGCCAATCTTCTCAGGCGCAAACGTCTGCTCCTCCGCTACTTCACCTCAAAGAATCTCGGACTACTGCGAAGCCTGAGCATCCTAGTGCGGGGCTAGCGACCCCACCACGACGCGTTGTCTACATACCAAGCAACGGTCTCCCGGAGACCCGTTGGAAAAGCCACCGACGGTGACCATTCTAGCTCCTCGCGGGCTTTCGTAGTGTCAATCGCATAACGTCGATCATGCCCCAGGCGATCTTTCACATGCTCAATACGACCTGCGGGCTTATCGAGGGCTCTTAACACCTCGGTCACAACATCGAGGTTCGTTCGTTCTTCGTCCCCGCCAAAATTGTAGACTTGCCCAGCCGTCCCTGAGACCGCCGCCGCGACCAGGCCATGACAATGGTCGTCAACGTGGATCCAATCCCTGACGTTCAGCCCGTCCCCATAAACCGGGAGGCTGCGGTCTTCAAGGGCTTTAGTGATCATGAGCGGAATTAGTTTTTCAGGAAATTGGTATGGGCCGTAGTTGTTCGAGCAACGTGTCACGACCACGTCCATTCCATGTGTAGCGTGATACGCGAGCGCCAGGTGGTCACCCCCCGCTTTTGATGCGGAGTAGGGCGACCGAGGTGCAAGCGGCGTGTCTTCAGTGAATCGATGACTGCGCCCGTCGGGGTCACCGGGAGCAAACCAAGGCAGTTCCCCATAAACCTCATCGGTCGACACCTGAACGAACCGCCCAACGCCTTCCTCGAGCGCGGCTGCCAGAAGTACTTGTGTACCCATCACGTTGGTCCGAACGAAGGGCATACCGGCCTGAATGGAACGGTCCACGTGCGACTCAGCCGCGAGATGAAAGACGACATCGACCCCGGTCATAACCTCCTGTACGATCTCGGGCTCACAGATGTCACCCCGCACGAAACGATATCGCTCGTCGGACGACACATCCGTCAGGCTCTCCAAATTCCCGGCGTACGTCAGAGCGTCGAGGACGACGATTTCGACATCCGCCTCTGCGGCGAGAAGGTGCCGCACGAGATTCGACCCAATGAAGCCGGCGCCACCGGTGACGAGATACTTCACCCGTCGCTCGCAGAAAGTAGGCTGCCAGAGAGCACCGGGTTGTTTTTCTCTTGCGCCACGAGTGTCGACGCGAGGAACAGGGACTCGATGGTTCCGGCATCGGTCCACCATCCATTCACAATGTGATGGGTCAGCGCGCCCCGCTCGATGTAAGCATTATTCACATCTGTGATCTCAAGCTCCCCGCGCTTTGACGGTTCAAGCCCTGAGATGATGTCAAACACTGAGGGGTCGTAGAAGTAACAACCAGTGACCGCCAACTTCCCCGACGGAACAGATGGCTTTTCAATGATCTCGACGATGCGTCCGTCTTCCATCCGGGCCACGCCGAAGCGCTCGGGATCCGGCACCTCCTTGAGGAGCACCATGGCGCCGTCCGGCTTCTTTCGGAACGCCTCGACTGCGTTCCGGATCGGATGCTGGAAGATGTTGTCACCCAGAAGAACGGCCACAGGCTCGCCGGCGGCGAAATGTTGAGCCAGTCCAAGCGCCTGTGCGATCCCTCCTTCCCCTTCCTGGTAGGCATAGCGCAGGTATTTCAGACCGAACTCACGACCGTTCCGAAGGAGCCTAAGAAAGTCTCCAGCGCTCCCACCACCCGTCACGATAAGCACGTCATCGATCCCAGCGTCAGCCAGCTGCTGGAGTGGGTAATAGATCATCGGCCGATCGTAGACCGGAAGGAGGTGCTTGTTGGTGATGCGCGTCATAGGGAGAAGACGCGAGCCTAGTCCACCAGCCAGAATAACACCCTTCACATTCTTGTCTCCTTCAGAAAGCTCTGGAGGCCATCCCTCCAATGCGGCATAACCCTCCCTAGACAGATTTCCGTACCTGTGAGATCAAGCGCAGAGAACGCGGGGCGCTGCGCTGCAGCCCCCCACTCCGTCGTGGATACACGTGAAGGAGCGTCGTACCCCTTCAATTTAAGTGCCTCGCTGGCCAATTCGTGCCAGGTCGCCACCCCAGAATTGGCGGCGTGGAATACACCGCGCACGCCCGACTCCAACAAGCCGGCTACGGCTTCAGCCAAGTCAGCGGTCCAGGTCGGACCCCCATACTGATCATCGACGACTCGCACTTCAACACCCTCAGCAGCATGGCGAAGAACGGTCGAAACGAAGTTGTTGCCCCCGCTCCCAAAGAGCCACCCGGTTCGCACAACAAGCGAATTCCGAGCGTGCTCAAGAGTCACGAGTTCACCCGCCCGTTTTGACGCGCCGTAGACCGACAGAGGATTAGTTGGATCGTCGGGGACGTAGGGCGAGCCCTTGGTCCCATCGAAGACGAAGTCTGTGCTGAAATAGACCATTCGGGCGCCCACGATGGTCGATGCAAGCGCTACGTTCCGTGCACCGTCCACGTTAACCTGATTCGTAACCTCCGGTTCTTTTTCCCCTCGATCCACCGCGGTGTAGGCCGCGCAGTGCAGCACAATGTCGGGCCTGATGGCGGAGAGAATGAGTCGGACCGCTTCCTGGTCCGTCACGTCCAGGGACGACCGCGAACGGGCTTCGACTTGCCATCCTCGCCTCTCGCATACCGACCGCAAATCCGAGGCCAGCATGCCGCCGGCCCCGGTGATGAATACCTTCATCCAGCCCCCTCACTGACGAACATGCCATGGCCTTCCGCTTCTCCGCCCTCACCATTCCAGACGTGCTGCTCGTCGAACCCGACCGACATTCCGACCATCGCGGTTACTTCGAGGAGACGTTTGAAGTTGAGGTCTTCACGAGACGGCTGGGTGTAACATTCGTTCAGGACAATCTGGCGCACTCCGGCCACAACGTCCTTCGCGGCATCCACTTTCAGAATGATCCCGCGGCGCAGGGCAAACTCGTGCGCACCGTGCACGGCAGCATCTTCGACGTTGCTGTGGATCTCCGTCGGAGTTCGGAGACATTCGGACAGTGGATTGGCGCAACTCTCTCGGCTGAGAACGGGCATCAAATGTGGATCCCCGCAGGCTTCGGGCATGGGTACCTCGTGCTCAGCGACGCCGCAGATGTCGCCTACAAAGTCACGGCCGGGTACGCCCCAGCCTCCGACGCTGGCATCCGTTGGAACGACCCCACCATAAACATCCCTTGGCCCGCGGTCGATCCGGTGCTGTCCGAGAAAGACATAGCGCTCCCCCTGCTCGCACCCGACCTGTTGCTCTTCCCATAGTGCCAGAATCGCCTACCCCTTCACGATCCACGCACCCACTGCATCACCACCCGGTATCGCCCCAGCTCGCACAGCCGCATGCCGCGTATCCACCAACGCAGTGGATAGCTCCACAATCCGCGCATAATCGAAGTCTGTGTGGTCCGTGACGATCACGACGGCGTCCGCACCTGAGAGCAGCTCATCCGTCAGCTCCTGCGACTCGTGTACATTTCCGTCCTCATGCCACTGCGGCACGTAGGGATCGTGGTACACGACCGAGGCCCCGTCCCCCTCGAGGAGCTTCATCACGTCCAACGCCGGCGACTCCCGCACGTCGTTGACATCACGCTTGTAGGCGATTCCCAGTAGGAGGATTTTCGATCCGTTCACCGGGCGCTTCTTCCGGTTCAGGACCTCTCGAACCTTGTCCACGACAAACACCGGCATCTCGGCATTGATCTCGGATGCCAGGTCGATGAACCGGGTCTTGTAGTTGAGCGTCCGCATCTTCCAGGACAGGTAGTGCGGGTCGACCGGAATGCAGTGCCCGCCCAGCCCAGGGCCCGGCGTGAACTTCATGAAGCCGAACGGCTTCGTGGCTGCCGCTTCGATGACCTCCCAGACGTCGACGTTCAGGCGATCCGCGATGAGCGCGACTTCGTTCGCAAGCCCGATGTTCACAGCCCTGAACGTGTTCTCGAGAATCTTCGTGAGCTCGGCGGCCTCAGTAGACGACACCCGGACAACGACCTCGATGAATCGCTCGTAGAACGCCGTCCCTGCGTCCGAACATGCCTGGGTAACCCCACCAATGACCTTCGGCGTGTTCCTCGTGGTCCACGTCTCATTCCCCGGGTCGACACGCTCGGGGGAGAAGCAGAGGTGGAAGTCCTTCCCTGCCACAAGCCCGGTCTTCTCGAGTCGGGGCTGCATGATGTCACGCGTCGTACCGGGGTACGTGGTGGACTCCAGCACGATGAGCTGGCCAGGACGCAGAGCAGCCGCCACGGCTTCAGACGCTGCGATGACGTACGAAACGTCCGGGTCCCGTGTCTTCGCCAACGGCGTCGGCACACAAATGGAGATGGCGTCACACTCTGCAAGCCGACTCATGTCCGTGGTGGCTTCGAGTTTCCCGGCGGAAACAAGGTCGCCCACCTGAGCATCGGTCAGATCCTGGATGTGCGACCGGCCGCCATTCACGCCGTCCACGACACCTTGATTGACATCAAAGCCGATCACTTTGAGACCGCCACTGCTGGCCGATTCGACAGAAAGCGGGAGGCCTACGTAACCAAGGCCGATCACACCGAACGTGGCGATATCCGAACTCATATTAGTTGGGGCTGGAGGATCCGTGTGCCGCGACTCAACGGGTCGGGGCAGCTAAGTATAAAACGGGGCGACTACGCCTCGCTGCCCCCATGCCGCATCGGCGCAACCGACACCTGATACGAATACACGTCCACACCAACGGTCAGCCTCCACCTGACGAACCAGACCGCCGACGACACCGGCAAAGAGGATCGGACTCATGAAGAGAACTTAGTGTGGCGCGACCTGCGCTCGCGAGTGGGAGCTCACTGAGGCCCGCCGAAGCCCGGGGTTAAAAGATGCTCCAGACTCTCACTAGCGCCGCGAAATTGGTTCGGTTCACGCCCGAGATATGGCCAAATCCCGAGACTCGCTCCGGGCCGGACAGAAACTCCAGCCCTGACCTGCTCCCCAGTTGCCGGCGAACAGAGAGCATGAGTCGAAGACGGGTCTCTCGGGGGAGAATCTCGGATCGAGAGATATCTCGATCCGGCGGAGGCGCCTGATCGTATGCGTCGATACCTCGATGTTCCCAAGTCGCTTCGACTCCGGCCCGAAAGCCGCGCGCCACGTCGCGAAACACGTAGCGACCGACGACGCGACGGCCGTCCGGCCCAAGGGAAGACCCTAAAGGAAAACCATCGACCGAGTGGCCATCCACGAAGTGGTGATGACGGTACATCAACGCGCCAGCTCTTTCTCCCTCGATGTAGAGTCCATGTCGCCCCGCCACTCCGAGCCGCGGCAGCCCGATGGCCAACCGGTATCCACTCGTGATGGTCAGCACATCGTTCATGCGCTCGTGATCGAAGTCTTCGATCGCGATTTCGCCCGCTACTTCGACCGGAACCCCTGCATCGAATCGAACCAAGGCATCGAGCCCCATCCGCTTGTCTGAGAAGGTGTAGACGGCGTTCCGCCGGAACAGATCCCACACGACAGACAGATCCTTGATGCGCTCAGAAATACTGCCCGTTGGTGCGCCCTCTCCAAACTGCTTGTTGGCCAGCGTAAGTCCGAAGCGGATGGCGGGATGGGGCCGGCTCGTAATCGCGAATCCAAACAGACCCGTGTTGGGGAAGTGGGCCCGTTCGCCTGTATCCGCAGCGGTGAACGCCCATTCAACGTCGCCCAGGAGATAGACCACCGAGGGCCGATCGGACCCGACCCGGACGAGATTCATGGGCGGACCCTCGCGAGACAAAAGGAGCGACGTCCCTCCGTACGTGTTGTGCCACCACGAGTCGCGACCGGCCTGGAGGGCCACGCGGCCTAGCCTAACTCGTAGGTAGAACGACTCGATTTCACTGCCCATGCGGAATGGCTCGAGTCCGGTGGACTCCCCTGCACTCCAACGGGCCCCCAGCCCAATCGCAGCACGTCCCCCCAGAGGAACCGTAATACGCGCCGCCGTGGCCACAGTCGCTCGGTCGCCATACGCCCGTCCCCCGCGGGCGCCCCACAGCGGGTTCACAGAGGCCTGATATCCCCCTAAGAAGATCATCGGCGTCGCGCGGGCCGGACTCTCCCCTCCGCCAGCTTCCACCTCCACGAAGACATCTGCTCGTGAAAGAGACTGCGGACCGAATCGTCCTTCGAGTCGGTCCAGGAGCGCTGCCAGCGATACGTCGCGCGCGGGGCCTCGGGACGAGTACAGCGATCGCGCATCCCTGACCAGAAGCTCGACCCGAGCAAACGAGAGCGGCCGGAGCGCGGACAAACCCCGCGGAACCAAGCCCGCCGCGTCGAGCACGGACAGGTCCTCATAGACCGGGTCGAGCGGAGCCAAGGTCCCGGCACGTTGAGCGTGTATATCCGGTGCCATCGCGACGGCGAACCACGCGACCGCCAGAAGGGGCGCCACCCGAATGCGGGGGATGTCGTCATTATTCGACACGAGTTGTCCCGAAGCAAAGGAGTGAGGACATCTCTAAAGTTACTTGATCTCCGCCTCGTAAACGGCCGTCACATCCCGCGTGAGTCGAGCCACCAAGAAGCGGCCAGCCACGAGGCGATCACTCAAACGACCCAACCGTTGCTCAACGAACACAAAGAACGCCGTCTTCCGCTGCCGCGAGGTTCACGACGTGCATGGCGGGGCCACCGACGTTCAGGCGGGCAATGAGTCGGTGAATCAGGACGGGACGATCCTCATGACCCACTAGGCCTTCCACAGCCCGGATCGTATCCTCGACGTGGCAGAAGCAACGAAGCTGCTCTCCCGTGCCAAAGACCTCGATCGGTTCATTCGCAATCGCACGGCTGACGAAGTTGGGGAGCACCATGCCCCACTGTCCTGCCTGTCTGGGGCCAACGGTATTGAAGAACCGCGCCACGATGACCGGGAGGCCATGTTCGTGGTGGTAGGCCAACGCGAGGAACTCGTCGAGCACCTTGGTGCACGCATAGCCCAACGCCAGCGCGTCGAGCTCCCCATGACCCGGTCGGCCTCTTCGTGGAGCTGCACGCCAGCCTTTCCGTAGATCTCAGACGTGGAGGCGAGGAAGAGCGGCACCTCATGGCGATGGCAACAGTCCAGGATGATCTCCGTGCCACGCACATTCGTGGTGATCGTCTCGACGGGCTTCTCGATGATCTTCCGCACGCCCACCGCGGCGGCGAGGTGGATCACCATGTCACACTTGCCGACCGTCTCGTCCATCATGGGATGGTTGAGGATGTTGTCGACGTTGAGGTGAAGTTTCGGGTGATGCCGAACAGCGGCCAGGTTGTCTAGCGAGCCGGTCGACAGGTCGTCGACCACGAATACATCGTCCCCGCGTTCCAAGAAACGCTCCACGAGATGCGAGCCGATGAAACCAGCGCCACCTGTGACAAGAATCCGCATGTGTCTCGCCTCCGGCTAGTTCGCCAAGGATTCGTACAAGTCGCCAAGTTCATCGACGACGTTTCCGACATCTACATTCGTCGCAATCCGTTCTCCGTATGCAGCCACCTGCTCAATCAGTCTGTACCCGTTCGCGAGCTGAACGAGCTCCACCGCGAAGCGATCTGGGCGCCCAGAGATCATCGGGAATTCTTCGCCGAGTTGCTCGGGCCACTCTGTGGCTCCGTCCTGACGTTTCACGGTAGGAACACCCGCCACAATCGCGATGAGAGCGGTGCGACTCCACGCCGACCAAGGGCTCGCGTCGATGGCGAGGTCGGCTGCAGCCCAGATAGGGCCCGCGTCCGTGCCACGGCCTAAAAAGATCACGGAATCGGCCAGGCTGAGTTCCTCAGCCTTCCAACGGGTCGAGCCTTCGTGGCGACCCGAGCCCACGATGAAGAGCCGCAACTTGGGCTGCTCACGACGCGCCGTGACAAACCCTTCCAGGATCTGGCCCATGCCGGACTCGGAGTCGAAGTCCGTCAGCAGGACCACGGCGGTCTCGTCGGGCGCCAAACCCATCAGGATGCGGGCATGTTCTCGCTTGTGACGCTTGACCGCGTCGCGGACCTCACCGACGTCGACCGAGGTCGGGAAGACCTGGACGTGCCCGTCCGGAGCGCCGTAAGAGCGCATGGCTAGCCCACGCGAACCCTCATTGGGCACGATGAACCGAGTGCCCACCTTAGAACGCGCCCTGCTCTCCATAAACCGGAGTAACCGCCCACGAAGGTCTGTGTTGTACGTGGGAGGTCGGGTAATAGAGCGTACGACCGCGACGCCGTGCGGCGCAGCCAAACGTGCCACCGTGCCACCCCACGAACCGAAGCCGTGTACCACCTCTGCGTCCATGTTCTTGAGCAGTGTCCGTACTTTCGCGATCGCCCGCCACGTCCCGAGAAGGCCCGAGAGCGCGAGCGGGTACAAACGAACCTTCATCTCGACGATCCGGCCCTGCAGGTCCTCACGGCCACCGAGCGCGATCACCCGCGGCTCGAACTGGGCACGCGACAGCCGACCGAGAATCGTGACGATCTCGTCTCCGGTGTCGTTAGCCTCGAGCGATCCGAGGACGAAAAAGACGCGGGGACGGCTACTCATTTAGGCATTGGCCAGGGGGGACGAGAAAGGTTTGCAATTGATGGAATATCGGCTTGATATTCGGTCGTGAACGTCGCACCTGCGGGAGGCGCTACGCAACCAGGACTGGAGCGAGCAATCTACCGACTGCGCAGCCAGGTCTCCAACGTGAACAGGGCCCACAGCCGGTGACTGTGATCGGCTCGGCCACTCTGATGCGACTTCCAGAGCGCTTCCACGGGCTCGGGCCTCAGCCACTGGCGGATCCTGGCGTCCGGACCCAGAACCTCGTCTTCGTAACGCGTCTTCCAATGCGTCCGGAACCAGGTCGGGAGTGGGACTGAACCGCACCGGGTTTGCGGAGGCTCCAACCCTTGAGAGGATGGAGTCATGAAAAGAGCAACGAGGTACTCCCCCGAGGTTCGGGATCGGGCAGTAGGACGGGTGTTGGATCACACGCATGAGCACACGTCTCAGCGGGCGGCGATCAGCTCGATCTCACAGAAGGTCGGGTGCACGGCGGAGACGCTTCGTAAGTGGGTAAGGCGTGCGGAGCGAGATCAGGGTCGACGGCCAGGGCTGCCAACAGACGATCAGGAACGTCTCAAGGCACTGGAGCGTGAGAACAGAGAGCTGAAGCGAGCGAACGAGATCCTTCGCAAGGCGTCGGCGTATTTCGCACAGGCGGAGCTCGACCGCCGACCTCGCTGATGGTGGCGTTCATCGACGAGAACAGGGCTGAGTACGGAGTCGAGCCGATCTGCCGAGTGCTGCCGATCGCTCCGTCGACCTATTACGCGTGCAAGCAGGCCGAGGCGGATCCGACGAAGGCGTCGGTCAGAGTGCAGCGTGACGCGTGGCTGCGCCCACAGATCCAGCGGGTCTGGATGCAGAACTTCCAGGTCTAAGGAGCGCAGAAGGTTTACAAGCAGCTGAACCGTGAGGGCATCACAGTGGCACGCTGTACCGTGGCCCGGCTCATGAACGACATGGGACTACGTGGTGTGGTACGGGGTCGGATGTTCAAGGTCACAACGCACGCCGCACAAGGCGTTGAGCGACCGCTGGACCTCGTGGATCGAGACTTCACGGCGAGCCGTCCCAACGAGCTGTGGGTGTCGGATCTTACGTATGTGAGGACGGGACGTTCGTTCGTCTACGTGGCGTTCGTGATCGACGTGTTCGCACGCCGCATCGTTGGTTGGCAGATCTCGAACTCACTGCGGAGCGACTTGGCGCTCGACGCGCTTGAGCAGGCGATCACCGAACGACTGGGCGACGAAGGAGGCCGGCCAGTCCACCACTCGGACAGGGGCGTTCAATATTTGTCGATTCGCTATACCGAGCGACTAGCTCTGGCTGGCATTGAGCCGTCGGTCGGCAGCCGAGGGGACTCCTACGACAATGCCTTGGCCGAGACGATCATCGGGCTTTACAAGACCGAACTCGTCTACCCACGCGGTCCGTGGTCCAGGATCCAAGATGTCGAACTCGCCACACTCGAATGGGTCTGGTGGTTCAACACACATCGGCTCTTCGGCCCCCTCGGCCACGTCCCTCCGGCTGAGTTCGAAGAGCAGTATCATTCACGTCTGACCGCTCAAACTGAGCCCGTCATACCCAAGTCAATCAGGCTCCGATGAAACCGGGGCGGTTCACCCGCAGACGTCTTGCCGATGCGGTCCGTCCCGTACTGGGCTTCAGACAATCAGAACGCCTTGTTGATGGAATGATCCCCGTGGTGATGCTACAGCTGGGTCCTCACACGCCGTCATGTTAAGGGCACGGATTCAGACCGCCAACTGCTATGCCGCACGTAATGTGCCGTTCGGGTCGGGACCAAACTCCGGGCCCAAACCAAAAAGAGCCTCCCCAGTCCAAGACTGGGGAGGCTCTTTCACCTACCAGATCAACGCGGCAGACCTACCCCTCGGCCGCCACGAACTTAGGCGCCTTCACAACCTTCCCGGCCGAGATGCACCGCGTGCACACACGGACGCTCCGGCGCTCACCAGCGTCGTCCACGATCTTGAACGGCTGGAGGTTGGGCAGCCAGCGGCGGCGTGTCTTGTTGTGTGCGTGCGAAACGTTGTTACCCGTTGCCGGGCCTTTTCCGCAGCTGTAGCAAACTCGTGCCATTGTTCTATGTCCTGCTTCTTAAATTCGGTATTGGGTCGGTGCGTCGGGACCTAGTTGCCCTCGGCGCCTTCGTTTCCAGCGGTACTGTCTGCGGCTTCTTCACCGCTATCGATGCTACCTGACGAGCCACCACCCACCTGAACCACCTGAGCCGCCAGGTAGTGCGTCGCAAACTCGGCAGCCAGTTTGTCCCCCTCAGGGATCCTTCCGGCATCCAGCCAAGACTGTGCGATATCGGGCGTCATCACGGTAACCATACCAGCCACCGTCGCGATCTCCCCCATAGAGAGAGGGAGGCCCTCAGCAATCAGTTCATCGTTCAGCGACACGAGGAACGGGTTTCCATTCGGCATTTCGAGCCAGAAGCCCTGAGCCCCGAGCATACTTAAGATGTTGCCGTCCGCGAGGCGGATCACCTGACCTTCGTACGGCGTCGGGTCGAGCTGAATATCGACCGGATCAACGGTGGTCGCACCCTCGATGTCAGCCGAAACGACTGCAGCTTCTTCTTCAACGATCGCCTGGATCGCATTCTCAGCCATAGCTTCACCGTACAACCAGTACATGAAACCACCCATGACCAAGAAAGCCACGACCATCAGAGGCATGCCCAGGTCGGCAGCACCGCGTCGGGAAGCGTTGTCCGTCATGTCAATTGTCCTATCTCGTTGAGGTTTGTCAGCCAGAAGCGAACCAAACTAATTGACGAGCTCGATCAGCGACATCTCCGCCGCATCACCTTTTCTGTTGCCCAATTTCAGAATCCGGGTGTAGCCACCGGGACGCTCGGCGAACCGCGGAGCGATGTCTTCGAACAACTTCCCGAGGACCGAGCGGTCCTGGACCTTCGCAGCTGCAAGTCGGCGAGCGTGGAGGTCACCACGACGTGCCAGAGTAATGAGACGCTCAGCATACGGACGAAGTTCCTTCGCCTTGGCTGTAGTCGTCTCAATACGCTCATGCATGAACAAGGCCGTAGCCATGTTCCTCATGGTCGCCTTCTTATGACTCGCGGTGCGTGAGAGCTTCCGGCCCTTCTTACGATGCCTCACGGTTAATCCTCCACTCCCGCTTCGGTTTCCTCTTCAACGAAGAAGAGGCGACCGTCCTCACCTTCCTCGAACTGCATGCCGAAACGCAGGGTATGCTCCTCGAGAAAGTCTGAGATTTCTTTAAGCGACTTCTTACCGAAGTTCTCAATTTGAAGCATATCGTCTCCGGAGCGCTGAACGAGATCACGCAGGGTGCGGATGTTCTCTTTTTGCAGCGAGTTCCGCGAACGCACGGACACCTCCGCGAGATCCTCAATGGGACGCTCGAAGAGCTCCTGAAGGCGCTCGGGAACAGCCACGGCACCCGGAGGCGTAACCTCGGGAATGCCACCCTCGCCAAAGTACATCATGTATTCAAGGTGTTTCCGGACGAGCTCAGCCGCGTAAGCAACTGCGTCCTCCGGGAGGACCGAACCGTCCGTCTCGATGTGCAGCGTGAGGCGGTCGAAGTCAGTCCGCTGCCCGACGCGCGTCTCCTGCACGGAGAAGTTCGCGCGGCGAACCGGGTTGTAGATCGAGTCGATCCGCACCAGGTCGACCGGAGCGCCCTTAGGAATGGGATGCTGGCCGGCCAGGACGAACCCACGTCCCTTATTCACATGCAGCTCCACGTTCACCTTGCGGTTCTCCTGGAGCGTGAACAGGTGGTGGTCCGGATCCATGATGGCTGCGCCCGACTGCTCTTGGACGTTGCCAGCTGTCACGACGCCAGCCTTGGTGATGTGCATCTCGAGCACGGCCTCGTCGACGTCGTCGTCGAGCGTTACCACGAGCGACTTCAGGTTCTGAATGATCTGGTGCACGTCTTCGACAACACCAGGGATGGTCTGGTGCTCATGCACCACACCGTCGATCCGGAAACCCCAAACCGCAGCGCCCCGAAGCGAAGACAGCAGTACACGACGCACGGAGTTGCCGAGCGTGTGACCAAAGCCGCGTTCGAGCGGTTCGATCACAAATTGGGCGTTCCGTCCGTCGTCTTCTTGGCCATCTACCGCCTCGACGCGCTCAGGCAGTACCAGTCCAGTCAGATCTATGTCCACGTTTCCTCCTACGAATTCTTGCTGACACCGGGATCCGCTGAACGGAGCCCGACGATGGAATTACTTCGAATAGAGCTCGACAATGAGCTGTTCCTGGGCCGCGAGCGGAATATCCGCGCGGGTCGGCTGACGGACCAAACGGCCCATCCGTGCCTTCTCGTCGAGGGCAAGCCAGTCGGGCAGCGACGGACGCGTACGCGCCTCGAGCGATGCCTGAACAGACATGTTGTCCTTCGACTTGGCCCGGACAGCGATCTCGTGCCCAGGCTTCACAACAAAGCTCGGCACATCAACCGTGCGTCCATTCACTTCGACGTGCCGGTGCCGAATGAGTTGGCGAGCGGAACTACGACTCGGGGCCAGACCCATTCGGAACACGATGTTGTCGAGGCGAGTCTCGAGCGACACGATGAGGTTCTCACCAGTGATGCCCGGGATGTGCGCTGCACGCTCGAAAAGGCTGCGGAACTGTTTCTCGCCGAGGCCGTAGATCCGCTTCACCTTCTGCTTCTCGCGAAGCTGAACGGCGTAGTCGGATTGTTTACGACGGCGAGCCTGCGCTGGGCCATGCTGGCCAGGCGGGTATGCGCGACGCTCCACGGGACACTTCTCCGTGTAGCACTTCTGTCCCTTCAGAAAAAGCTTCTGGCCTTCACGGCGACAGAGCTTACAGACGGGTCCGGTATAACGAGCCATATATTTCTATAGTTCCTCTTAGACCCGACGCTTCTTCGGCGGCCTGCACCCATTGTGCGGCAGCGGCGTCACGTCCTGGATCGACTTGATGTGGAGTCCTGCAGCAGCGAGTGCCTGGATTGCGGATTCACGACCGGAGCCAGGGCCCTGCACCAGGACATTCACGCGCTTTACGCCCATGCCCACGGCCTCGCGCCCAACCTGCTCGGCAGCGACGGTCGCGGCGAACGGAGTCGACTTCTTGGAGCCCTTGAAACCAGCCTTACCGGCTGAGGCCCAGACGACCGTGTTCCCGGCGGTGTCCGCAATAGTGATGATCGTGTTGTTGAAGGTCGCCTTGATGTGCGCGATGCCTTCAGCCTCAACAACCCTCTTCGTCTTCTTAGTCTTTGGATTCGCCACTCTCTATACTTCCTACAATGCGGATGCGGCGAGTCGAGACATTATGCCTCGGAGGACGCCGCAGTCGGGTGATACGCCGGCTCTATGAGCCTCTGGGGCCGCCCCTACTTCCTGGGCGCCTTCTTCTTACCTGCGACGGATCGCTTGGACCCCTTGTGAGTACGGGCGTTCGTGTGTGTCCGTTGCCCGCGAACCGGCAGACCGCGCCGGTGCCTCAGGCCCCTGTAGCAACCGATGTCCATGAGGCGTTTGATGTTCATGGAGACTTCGGTTCTCAGAGCACCTTCGACCTTGAAGTTGCCTTCGATCTGACGACGAAGCTTGTTCACATCGTCGTCATCGAGGTCCTGCGTGCGCCGACTCGCGTCGATGCCACAAGCGTCAATGATCTGCTTCGCGCGCGTCGAACCGATCCCATAGATATACGTTAGGGCGATTTCGATCCGCTTTCCGCGCGGAAGATCTACACCAGCGATACGTGCCATAGTTCTGTCTTATCCCTGGCGCTGTTTATGCTTTGGATCCCGCGAGCAAATAATTCGGATCACACCTTTACGGCGGACCACTTTGCAGTGCTCGCAGATCGGTTTTACGCTGCTTCGAACCTTCAATTTACCACTCCCACATTCGTTTGTAGCAGAGCTTTACAGTATAACTAGGACCTAAACCAGCTTCAAGCGCTATTCGACACACTGGGAGTCGAATGGACTGGGCTTCCTTCGGCAGTCAGGACACGAGGCCCTTCAGCCGTAATCCCCACAGTATGTTCAAAGTGAGCCGACACCTTCCGGTCGGCAGTCACCACGGTCCAACCATCATCCAGCGTGCGAATGTCTGGCGACGATGCACTGAGCATGGGCTCGATCGCGATCACCATACCCTCGCGAAGCAACGGACCATGTCCTGCACGCCCCACGTTGGGCACCTGCGGCTCCTCGTGGACGTCCCGGCCAATGCCGTGCCCCACGAGGTCCCGGATGATTCCATAAGGCGTGCCCTCGACGGTCTTCACGACGGCTGCACCTAAATCACCGACGTGATTCCCCGGTGTGGCTGCCTCGATCGCCGCCCACAATGAGCGCTCAGTGACGGCCATCAGGTCCTGCGTCGTCTCATCGACTTCGCCCACGCCAAACGTCCAAGCAGAGTCGGCGCACCATCCCTCGAGCTTCACACCGACGTCCACTGAAACGATGTCTCCGTCCTTCAAAACACTTTCTGTGTTGGGAATCCCGTGGACGACCTCTTCATTGACCGAGGTGCATACGGCCCCGGGAAACCCATACAAACCCTTGAACGCCGGCGTCGCCCCTTCATGTGAGACGATGAAGTCGTCACAGAAGCGGTTAATGTCGTGCGTCGACGCCCCGGCCACCGTTCGGCTCGGGAGCTCGGCAATGAGAGCCGCGATAATCGCGCCCGCACGGCCAATTGCGTCAATCTCCTCAACGGTCCGCAGATGGATCATATCAATCTAGACCCAGGGCGGAACGGAACTGCTCGTAAACGTCTTCAACCGGCTGATCTGCCTCGACTCGCCGCATCTCGGCGTCATGCGCCTCGTAATGTGCTGTGAGGGGAGCCGTTTCTGCCTGATAGACTTCCAACCGACGGGTCACCGTTTCAGCTTCGTCGTCGATCCGCTGGATGAGCACGCCGTCACAGCGATCACAGACTCCATCGACCTCCGAGTCATTAAGAAACGTGTTGAACACAGCGCCGCATTCCATGCAGCTACGACGTCCGCTCAACCGCTTCACCAAAACTTCATCTGCCGCCGTAAAGAGAACGACACGATCCACCGCTCTACCGACATCCTTCAGAACATTGCCCAAGCCGTCGGCCTGAGCCGAAGTCCGTGGGAAGCCATCAAAGAGAATCGACGCCTCCGGCGCGACACCCTTCAAGTGCTCACGCACCAGGTCCAAGATGAGCGCGTCGGGCACCAGCTCCCCGGCGTCCATGAACTCCTGAGCCTTTTGACCGAGCTCGGTACCTTCCCGTCGTGCCGCTCTGAGAAGGTCACCGGTCGAGACGTGTTCTCCCCCAATGGAATCGGCAAGGCGAACTGCCTGCGTGCCTTTGCCAACCCCTGGAGGGCCGAGCAGAATAACAACCATCGACATCACATGAACCGCTGGCGGCCCCGCATCTTCACACGACCTTTCTTCATGAAGCCGTCATAGTGACGCAACAGCAGCAGCTGCTGAGCCTGCTGGACTGTATCCAAACCAACACCGACCACAATCAGGAGGCTCGTGCCACCGAAGAAGAAGTTGTTGATGTTGAAGATGTCCGTAATCCAGAACGGCACCAACGCTACCAGAGCTAAGTAAATCGAGCCCGGTAGGGTCACACGGGTCAGGACCCGATCAATGTACTCGGCGGTACGCGCACCGGGCTTCACGCCAGGCACGAACCCACCTTGCTTCTTCAAGTTCTCCGCAAGGTCGACCGGATTGAAAATGATCGCCGTGTAGAAGTACGTGAAGAAGACGATCAGCAGTCCATACGTGATGTAGTACGGCCACGTGCTCGGGGCGAACGTCTCGGTCATGGTCCGCAAGACCTCGACCTGGGGGAAGAACGCACCCATGGTGCCCGGGATCACGATGAAGGACTGGGCGAAAATAATCGGCATAACACCGGCCGAGTTCACCCGCAGCGGAATGAAACTCTTCTGACCTTCCCGAATCCGGCCCCGCCCAACAACTTTGCGTGGGATCTGAACAGGGATCTTCCGAGCCGCCATCGTCATCGCAACCACGGCAGCGGTCACACCGACGACGACTGCGATCAGAACGCCTACCGAAAACGCGCCAATCTCACCGAGGCGGAAGGACTCGTACGTCTTTACCACGGCCGCCGGGAAGCCGACGATGATCGAGAAGAAGATCAGAAGCGACATGCCGTTTCCGATGCCGTGTTCCGTGATCTGCTCACCGAGCCACATCACGAAGATGGCACCGACCGTCAGCGTTATGACGGTGGTGAAAACAAACACCATTCCGGGACTGTCTACGGCCCCAGGAATCGCCTGCAGGAACGCCGCGTAACCGTACGCCTGCATCGCGGAAAGTGCGATGGTGGTGTACCGCGTCCACTGCGTCAGTTTCTTGCGTCCCTCTTCCCCTTCCTTCTGGAGCTTCTCGATGGTCGGGAATACAGCGGCCAACAGCTGGAACATGATGCTCGCGGAGATATACGGCATGATGCCGAGCGCGAGAATCGTAGCACGTGAAAGTCCGCCACCCACGAACATGTCGTAGATGCCGAAGAAGGTGTCCTGCAGCTGTCCGAACTGCTCCCGCAGCGCGCCCACATCCAGGCCCGGAACCGTGATGTGCGATCCCAGACGGTAGATGAGGAGAATGAACAGCGTGAAAAGGATTTTGTCCTTCAGCTCCGGAACCCGGAATAGATTCTGAAGCGGGTTGGCAGCCGACATCTTAAGAAGCGTCCTCTGTAGCCGTTCCAATCACTTCTACTGAGCCGCCCGCGGCCTCGATCTTGGCTGCGGCGCTCTTGCTGAACCTGTGCGCAGACACCGACAGCTTCTTCTCCATCTCACCCTGGCCGAGAATCTTGACCGGCTTGCGCAGGGTGGCAATCAACCCAGCGGCCTTCAGGGCCTCGGGACTGACCTCACCCTCACAACGATCCAGGTCACGCACGTTGACGACCTGATACTCGACACGGTTGATGTTCGTGAAGCCGCGCTTCGGAATGCGACGCGTGAGCGGCATCTGGCCACCCTCGAAGTCACGCCGAACACGACCACCGGACCGGGACTTCTGACCGTCCTGGCCTCGGCCGGCCGTCTTGCCCAGGCCGGAACCTGGTCCACGACCGACACGCTTCTTGTTCTTGGTTGAGCCGGTGTTCGGCCTCAAATCATGGAGCTCTGCCATCTCTATGCCTCGACCTCTTCGACGTCGACCATGAAGGAGATCTGATTGATCATCCCACGGATCGCCGGCGAGTCTGCTTGAATCACGCTCTTCTGGTGCCGCTTGATTCCCAGTGCGCGAAGCGTGTTGCGGTGCTTCGTCTGCCGCCCGATGCCGCTACGGGTCTGGGTAATCTTGAGCATCTTTGGTGCTGCTTTCTTAGCCACGTCGGACTCCCAATTCTTCAACCGTGATGCCGCGCTCTTCCGCCGCCCGCTCAGGCGTGACGAGTTCCGTCAGGCCCTCCATGGTGGCGCGCACAACATTGATCGGGTTGTTCGTTCCTAGACTCTTCGTAAGAACATCCGTGACACCAGCCGCCTCGAGCACCGCACGCACCGGGCCTCCGGCGATGACACCAGTACCGGGAGCAGCAGGGCGCATAAGAACCCGACCGGCACCCCAGCGTCCCACGATATCGTGGGGCAGCGTGCCGTTCTGGATCGGAACCTTGACCATGCTCTTCTTAGCCTGCTCGAACGCCTTACGGATGGCTTCGGCAACTTCGTTGGCTTTCGCAAGCGCGATACCGACATTGCCCTTGCCGTCACCGACAGATACGAGCGCGGAGAAGGAGAACCGACGTCCACCCTTCACGACCTTCGCGACACGATTGATGTAGATCACATTTTCCGTGAGCTCGCTCTCGCGGCGACCGCGCGGCTTCTTGTCGCGCTTCTTGTTCTGCTTCGGATTCGTAGTGGCCATCAGAACTTCAAGCCTCCCTTGCGAGCGCCATCTGCGAAGGCTTGCACCCTGCCGTGGTATTTGTATCCACCGCGGTCGAACACCACGGCTTCGATTCCTTTGGATATCGCTGCGGCGGCAAGGAGCTTACCGGCCTCGAAGGCCTGCTCCACCCGCTTGTGACTTCCTTCAGCAACGAAGTCCTTCATGTCTGCTGTCAGCGTCGAGAGCCCCACGATTGTCTGCCCTTCGTCATCGTTGACGAGCTGACCCTCGATGTGCTTCAAGGAGCGGAAGACAACCAAGCGGGGCCTCTCAGCCGTGCCGTTGACTTTGTTCCGCACTCGGAAGTGGCGCCGCTTACGCTGAAGCTGCCTGCTCTTATTGAGCTTGTTCTGCTTGATTATCATGTGTTTTACGCTCCGGCGGTCTTACCGGCCTTACGCCGGACATGTTCACCTTGGTACCGAACACCTTTGCCTTTGTATGGCTCGGGCGGCCGGAACGACCGCAGCTCTGCTGCTGTCTGGCCCACTTTCTGTTTGTCGATTCCCGACACGACCATAGTGGTCTGGTTCGGGCACTCGACCGACACGCCGTCTACGGGTACGTAGTTAATCTGGTGGCTGAAGCCGAGGTTGAGCGTGACACTCTTCCCCTTCGTTTCGGCTTTGTACCCGACACCGATAATCTCGAGGGTTTTGCTGAACCCGTCCGTGACACCCGTGACCATGTTCTGGATCAGCGAGCGTGTCAGTCCGTGCAATGCACGGTGGTTCTTCTGCTCCGAGGGCCGCTCAACGCGGATCTCGGCCTCTTCGATCTTCACCGCCATGTCCGGGTGCACGTCCAGGGAGAGTGTCCCCTTCGGCCCCTTAATGTTCAGCGTGCCATCTGCCCACTTGGCGTCGACCCCTTTCAGGATCTCGATGGGCATCTTTCCAATACGCGACATCGTTTCTCTTCCCTACCAGACTCGCGCCATGACCTCGCCGCCCACGCCGGCGCTACGCGCCGCGCGGTCGGAGAGCATCCCGGCCGAAGTCGAAAGGATTGCCATTCCGAGACCATTACGTACCCGGGGAATCTCATCTTTTCCGACGTAACGACGTCGGCCAGGACGGGAAACCCGCTCCAGGTGCCGAATGACGGGCTTGTCCTCAAAATACTTCAGGTAAACCCGAAGCACGCCGAAGCGGCCGTCTTGCAGCACCTTGTGGCCATGCACGAAGTGACTCTCTTCGAGCAACCGTGCAATCTCGATCTTATTTTTTGATACGGGCATATCTACCCACTTGTGGGACGCCTGTCCGGCGTTCCGAATGCGGGTAAGCATGTCCGCGATTGGGTCGGTCATCATAGCGGTCGTATTCCTCTACCAGCTCGACTTGCGGACACCGGGGATTTCACCACGGAGTGACTTCTCCCGGAAACAAATCCGGCAAAGGCCAAACTTCCGCAGAAAGGCACGAGGCCTCCCACAGCGTTGACAACGGTTGCGATGGCGCACGCTGAACTTCTGCGGGCCGTTTGCTTTCTCGACGAGTGCCTTTCTGGCCATTCGAAAACTCTCTCTCTCTTAAGCGGAGGCGCCGATCTGCACCGGCACGGCCCCACGGAAGGGGAAGCCAAGCTCACGTAGCAAGGCGAAACCCTCGTCATCTTTATTGGTGGTGGTTACCACCGTGATATCCATCCCGTGGATCGAACGAACGTCGTCGTAGTTGATCTCGGGGAAGATGATCTGCTCACGCACACCCATCGTGTAGTTGCCGCGACCGTCGAAGGACTTGGTCTTCAAGCCCCTGAAGTCACGTACACGTGGGATCGCGGTACTGATGAGTCGGTCCATGAAGGCCCACATCTTCTCTCCACGCAACGTGACCGACGCGCCCACAGGCATGCCTTCACGGAGTGAGAAGTTCGAGATGGACTTCCGGGCCCGATTCACAAGCGGCTTCTGGCCGGTAATGATGCCTAGCTCGGTAATGACGCTTTCGAGCATCTTCTGATCTTTGGACGCTTCACCGACACCTACGTTCAGAACCACCTTCTCCACCTTCGGGATCTGGTGCGCGTTCACGAAGCCGAACTCTTTCTGCAGGCTCGGACGAACGTAGTTCTCGTAGTGATTCTTAAGTCTCAATTCCATTTCTCTACCTACCGAGGCCGCGGAACGGGGTTACCCGTTTTGATCGCGATGCGCTCTTTCGTCCCATCTTCCTCAACACGCATCCGAACTCGGCTTGCGGTCTCGGTCGCTGGGTCGACGAGCATGACGTTCGACATGTGTACTGCGGCTTCAAACGTGAGGATCCCCCCGTCAGGGTTGGCCTCACTCGGACGGGTGTGACGCTTGCGCATGTTCACGCCCTCGACACGGACCCGGCCTGCATCTTTCAGAACCTCGAGGACCGTGCCTTCGACATCGCGGTCGTTCCCGCGAATGACGCGAACTCGGTCACCCTTCATGATCTGATGTTTGTTCCCGGCCATTTAGAGCACCTCGGGAGCAAGGGAGACGATCTTCATGTATTTCTTCTCGCGAAGCTCTCGACCCACCGGGCCAAAGATCCGGGTTCCGCGGGGCTCGCCCTGCGGGTTGATGATCACAGCCGCATTGTCTTCGAAGCGGATATAAGTCCCGTCACGACGACGGGTCTCCTTAGCCGTTCGAACTACAACCGCCTGAACCACCTCACCCTTCTTGATACCCGCATTCGGGATCGCGTCCTTCACCGTGGCGACGATCACGTCGCCCACTCCGGCGTACCGACGACCCGAGCCACCGAGCACTCTGATACAGAGTGCCGATTTGGCGCCGGTGTTGTCGGCGATCCGTAGGATGGATTCCTGCTGAATCATCTATCAGTCCTCGATTATGCCGGGCGCTCGATCAACTCGATCACACGCCACCGCTTGGTCTTCGACAGCGGGCGCGTCTCCATGATCCGCACCGTATCCCCGACCTGGTATTCGTTGTTCTCGTCGTGTGCGTGGTACTTCTTGCTCCGTTTCACACCCTTTCCGTAAAGCTTGTGTGGGAAACGTCGCTCAATGACGACGGTGACGGTCTTGTCACACTTGTCACTAGAAATCACGCCTGTGCGGGACTTGCGGGAGGCACGGCCGTTCTCGTCTACCGTCGCCGTAGCAACAGCTGACTCCTGGACCTCAGCCTCCGGCGTAACTTCCGCAGTTGCGTTCTCTACCTGCTCCATTTCGTTCTCGCTCATATCTGTCTGGCTCACGCGTTCTCCGCGAGCTGTCGCTCACGCTGGACGGTCTTGAGACGCGCGATGTCGCGCTTGATCTGACCTGGCAAGCTCGGGTTCTCGAGCTCCATCATCGAACTCGTGAAGCGCATTTTGAATCGCTCTTCCTTGAGTTCTTTGAGCCGGGCGTTGATCTCTGTGTTGTCCCAATCGCGGATGTCATCGGCCTTCATTTGTATCTCCTAAAGCTGCCGTTCGCGTACTACGAACTTGCACTTGATGGGCAGCTTGGCAGCAGCGAGCTCCATGGCGCGCTGCGCTACGTCTTCCGAAATGCCTTCGAGCTCGAACATGATTCGTCCGGGCCTCACAACGGCCACCCAACCGTCCGGGTTACCCTTACCCTTCCCCATGCGCGTCTCAGCAGGCTTCGACGTGATCGGCTTATCGGGGAAGATCCGGATCCAGACCTTACCGCCACGCTTGATGTGTCGCGTCATCGCAACACGCGCAGACTCGATCTGCCGGTTGGTGATCCAAGTCGGCTCCATGGCCATGAGGCCATATTCGCCGAAGGACACCTTACTTCCGCGATGCGCTGAACCACGCATCCGACCCTTATGGGTCTTACGGCGTCTTACTCTTTTCGGTGCAAGCATTGTCTATTTCGTCCTAGCTCAGGAGCCTGTCGAGTAAGTGCGGCCACGCCGCTCTTCCACGACTTCACCCTTGAAAATCCAGCACTTTACGCCAACGACGCCGTACGTAGTGAACGCAGGCAACGACGCGTAATCGATATCCGCACGCAGCGTGTGCAACGGCACGCGGCCTTCATTGTAACCCTCGGTCCGAGCAATCTCAGCACCACCCAGGCGACCCGCGCACTGGATCTTGATGCCTTCCGCGCCGGCACGCATCGCGTTCTGCACCGCACGCTTCATGGCGCGACGGAACGAAATCCGCTGACTGAGCTGATGTGCAATGTTCTCGGCAACGAGATAAGCATCGGCTTCCGGACGCTTGATCTCCTCGACGTTCACGGAGATCTCTGAGTCTGTCACCATCGCGAGCTCGTCGCGAAGCTTGTCGACCTCAGCGCCACGCTTACCAATCACGACACCCGGCCGTGCGGTATGCAGCGTAACGACGATCTTGCTCGGCTTACGCTCGATCTCCACCTGCGCAAGAGCGGCGTGCCCAAGACGGCGGCGGAGATACATACGGATCGTCTCGTCCTCTTTGAGGAGGCGAGGGAAATCACGCTCGGCGTACCAGCGCGACTTCCAGTCTTTGACGATCCCGAGCCGGAATCCAACCGGATGAGTCTTTTGTCCCATGTCCTCAGTTGTCCTTCGTGTCGACGACCACAGTGATGTGGCTCGTCCGCTTACGGATCGGGGCAGCTCTGCCCTGGGCGCGCGCGCGCCAGCGCTTGAGCGTCGGACCTTCATCTACAAAGGCGGCGGCCACCATCAGCTCGTCTACATCCACGAGCGTACCCTCGTCTTGCGACTTGTCCTGGGCGTTGGCCACGGCAGAGCGGAGCGTCTTACTGACCGACTCAGCTGCACCTTTCTTCGAGTATTGAAGAATGGCGTACGCCTCGTTCACCGACTTTCCACGGATCTGGTCCACCACGAGCCGCGCCTTGCGGGGGCTCATTCGGACGTACCGTGCGATCGCTTTGGCTTTCATATCTGTTTACCGGCCAACGCGCTTGTCGGCGAGCTTACCGCTGTGACCCCGAAACAACCGGGTCGGAGCGAACTCACCAAGCTTGTGACCGACCATGTTCTCCGTGACGTACACGGGAATGAACTTGTTGCCGTTGTGCACAGCCAACGTGTGTCCTACGAAATCCGGAGAGATCGTAGAAGCACGAGACCATGTCTTGATCACCTTCTTCTCATTACGACTGTTCATGTCGTCAATTTTGAGAAGAAGCTTCTCACTGATAAACGGACCTTTCTTTACACTACGCGGCATCGTCTGACTCCCGGCCTACGACTGCGTGGCTTTGCCGCGCTTGCGGCCGCGCACGATGTATTTCGTCGATTCTTTCTTTTTGTTTCGCGTCTTCTTGCCCTCTGGCTTGCCCCAAGGGGAAACCGGGGGACGTCCACCGGAAGAACGACCCTCACCACCACCGAGCGGGTGGTCGACGGGGTTCATTGCTACACCGCGGACCTTCGGACGCTTACCACGCCAACGGTTGGCACCGGCCTTTCCGATCACGGTCAGCTCATGGTCGGAGTTACCGACCTCGCCAATCGTGGCCATGCACTCTTTCCGAACACGGCGAACTTCGGTGGACGGCAGGCGCAGCGTCACGTAGTCGCCTTCCTTCGCGACCACCTTCACCGATGCACCAGCCGAACGGGCCATCTGAGCACCCTTGCCCGGCTTCAATTCGATGCAGTGCACCGAAGTACCGAGCGGAATCAAGCCGAGAGGCATGGTTGATCCGATACGGACATCCGCGTCGGGCCCCGACATTACCGTATCCCCGACGTTCAGCCCCTTCGGATGGATGATGTAGGTCTTCTCACCATCCTCATAACAAATCAGAGCGATGTTCGCCGTGCGATTCGGATCGTACTCAATCTCTTTCACAATCGCTGGCACACCATGCTTCCGACGCTTGAAGTCGATGATCCTGTACTTCCGCTTATGACCACCACCACGACGGCGCACGGTAATGCGACCGTGGTGATTGCGACCAGCACTCGAAAACAGCGACTCCGTCAACGACTTCTCCGGCCCCTTACGCGTCAGGATCTCGTTGTCGAGAACCGAGCGCGTCCGTTGACCCGGAGTCATCGGTTTGAATTTTTTGATTCCCATCAGCCGGCCTCGTAGAGCTCGATGTGCTCGCCTTCGGCGAGCTGCACCACAGCCTTCTTGTAGGACGGGCGGCGACCGCTGCTCGCATTTTTAGCCATGCGGGCCATGCTCGAGCGCCGCTGCTTCCCGGCGTAACGCATGGTCCGAACGTCTTTCACGCTGACGTCCCAAAGCTTCTCGACAGCCTGCCCGATCTCGATCTTGTTCGCATCTTTGCTCACGACAAACGTGTAGACGCTGTTGATTTCCATCTGCTCGGTGGTCTTCTCAGTGATCACCGGCTCGATGATGACGTCGTATGCATCACGCATCGCCCTCCTCCTCGTTTTCTGCCGTGGCAGGCGCTTTCACCTTCGGAGCGGCCTTCTTCTTTCCGTCCTCGATCGCACCGCGCTCGATCACGATGATGTTGGCCCACAGAACATCGTAAACCGACTCTCCACCGAACGGCATCACTTGCACATGCGGAAGGTTCCGAGCGGACTTGTATACGTTGTCGTTCTGGCCATCCGTGAGGAGCAACACCTTTCCCTCGATCTGGGTCAACGCCAAGAACGCCAGGAGATCCTGGGTCTTGGGCGCGTCCATCGACGGAAGGTCCACCATGACCACCCGATCGTGCTCAGCCCGGTCGTTCAGGGCGGAGCGACGCGCGAGCGCCTTCACCTTCTTGGGGACCCGTTGGCGCCAGGAGTGTGGAATGGGCGGAAAAGCTCGGCCACCCCCCTCCATCTGCGCAGCTCGAACCGTTCCCTGACGGGCACGACCCGTGCCCTTCTGACGGAACGGCTTGGCGCCGGTGCCCCGCACGTCGGAACGTGACTTGGCAGAACCGGTGCCCTGTCTCTGGTTCAAGAGGTGCGCGCGCACAACCTGGTGCATCACGCCCTCGTTTACGACGCCGTCGAAGAGCGAATCGGGGAGTCCCCGAGCCTTACCCTTCTTGCCGTCCTCTTTGTAGTAGCGCGCCTTATACATGGCCGTCACTTCGAAATCAGCAGGTAGCTATTACGGGCGCCCGGAACACCGCCCTTTACGAATAGCAGGTTGCGCTCGCCATCGACGCGCACGACCTGCAGGTTCCGGATCGTCGTCCGAGCTCCACCCATACGTCCCGGCAACTTCTTGCCCTTAATGACGCGGGAGGGGTCCGTACCCGGGCCCATGGAGCCAGGCGTACGGGACATCGAGTGACCATGGGAAGCTGGGCGTCCGGCAAAACCGTAACGCTTCACTACACCCTGGAAGCCCTTACCCTTGGAGCGGCCCGTGATCTTGATGCGATCACCAGCCTCGAACAACGCAACGGTGAGCTCTTGGCCCACCTCATAAACTTCACCGTTGTCAGGGGTGAATTCACGCATGAGCTGAGGCGCGGCCTCGAGGCCCGCCTTAACAGCGTGTCCGACTTCAGCCTTGTTGGCACGCTTCGCCTTCTGCGCGCCGAAGCCAACCTGGACAGCCGAGTAGCCATCCGCGTCATCGGATCTCACCATGACAACTGGGCACGGCCCGGCTTCAATGACGGTGACGGGTACTTGTACCCCATCGTCATTGAAGATCCGCGTCATACCGACTTTTTTTCCAATCAATCCGGCCATTCTCCGGGGTCCCCCGCTAATCGACCTTGATCTCAACATCAACACCGGCTGGTAGATCCAGCTTGGTCAATGCATCGATCGTTTGTGGACGGCTTTCGACAATGTCGATGAGTCGCTTGTGTGTCCGAAGTTCGAACTGTTCACGACTCTTCTTGTCGATGTGAGGCGAACGAAGAACGGTCCAGCGCTCACGACGAGTCGGGAGGGGGATAGGACCACGCACCACTCCACCCGTCTTTTGCGCCGCCCGAACAATATCGGCCGCCGTCTGGTCGAGTACCCAGTGATCGAACGCTTTCAGTCGAATTCTGATTCTTTCAGCCATTTTGGCCTCTAGTTTTGGTGGGAGGTCGGCCCGTGGGTCCGTCTCTCACTCTTCCCGAGCCGTTCGGTCGCAGGATTCCGTCTTCTAACTTCTTACTCCGCTTACCTCTCTCTGCAGCTACACGCGGCAGAGCGTCGTCAGAGTGAGAGACGGGCCCACGGTCCTCCCGACCATCTGTGTTCCTTCACGCTGGTGCTCCGCAGCCGGCGAGTTCGTTCGATCCCTGGGGATCAACCATTCTCGCTGGGCACGGGGCCCTTCCGGTCCTGATTTCCTTCTCTGTTTCGTGCCCCCGCTTCAGCGCTGATGCGCTGGAGCCGGAACCTCTCGTGCTTCCGAGAGAAGCGGCGGGGTCTTTCGTATCGCGAGATTCCGAGAGGAGACTCGGTCGGCTCCTCTCAGAGAGAGGCCCCTACCCGGTCGCCTAACTGCCGGCCATCAGGCCGAACGGTCTCGCGAATACGGAAGATCCCGTCGTTTCGTACCCCTTATTACTCGATGATCTCAGTGACGACACCTGAACCCACGGTGCGCCCGCCTTCGCGAATCGCGAACCGAAGCTGTGGGTCCATCGCGATCGGCGTGATCAACTCCACTTCCATCTGAACGTTGTCGCCAGGCATCACCATCTCCACGCCCTCTGGTAGCTGCGCTGCACCCGTCACATCCGTCGTACGGAAGTAGAACTGCGGACGATATCCGTTGAAGAACGGCGTGTGACGCCCTCCCTCTTCCTTCGTCAGCACGTAAACCTCTGCCTTGAACTTCGTGTGCGGCGTGATCGAGCCAATCTTGGCCAACACCTGGCCCCGCTGGATCTCGTCCTTCGCCACACCACGTAGCAACAGTCCCGCGTTGTCACCGGCGCGGCCTTCGTCCAGAAGCTTCCTGAACATCTCCACGCCCGTCACCACCGTCCGCCGGCTCTCTTCCGCCATCCCGACCAACTCGACCTCTTCACCCTGCTTCACGATGCCCCGCTCGATTCTTCCCGTCGCTACCGTGCCACGGCCCGTGATCGAGAACACATCTTCTACAGGCATCAAGAACGGCTTGTCGATGTCGCGTTCCGGCTCCGGGATGTACGTGTCGATCGCATCCATCAACTCCTGGACGCAGTTCGCATCGTCTCCCTCGCCCGAGGCCTCCAGCGCCTTCAGCGCTGAACCCTGGATCACAGGAATGTCGTCGCCCGGGAAACCGTACTCACTCAGCAGCTCACGAACCTCGAGTTCTACCAACTCCAGCAGCTCTTCGTCGTCGACCATGTCGACCTTGTTCATGAACACAACGATGTGCGGCACGTTCACCTGACGGGCAAGCAGGATGTGCTCGCGCGTCTGAGGCATCGGCCCGTCTGCTGCACTCACCACGAGGATCGCGCCATCCATCTGCGCCGCTCCCGTGATCATGTTCTTTACGTAGTCTGCGTGGCCCGGGCAGTCGACGTGCGCGTAGTGACGGTTCTCCGTCTCGTATTCCACGTGTGCCGTAGCAATCGTGATCCCGCGCTCCCGCTCTTCCGGGGCCTTATCAATGTTCTCGAACGCGACCGCGTCTCCGCCATGCTTCTTGGATTGAGTGAGCGTGATCGCTGCTGTCAGCGTCGTTTTACCATGATCAACGTGACCAATCGTGCCCACGTTGACGTGTGGTTTCGTCCGCTCGAATTGTGCCTTACCCATCGTTCGCTGTCCTCGTGGATCAGTTAAGTGCGTATAACCCTTGGGGTCAGTCGGCCCCGTTGGCGGACATGATCTCTTCCGCCTTCGACTTCGGAACCTCTTCGTAGTGCGCAAACTGCATCGTGTACACGGCCCGGCCCTGGCTCATTGAGCGGAGCGTGGTCGAGTACCCGAACATTTCACCGAGCGGCACCGAAGCGCCGATGACGCGGGCGCCTGCCCTCTCGGTCATGCCCCCGATCTTGCCCCTGCGGGACGATAGGTCCCCGATGATGTCACCCATGTAGTCGGCAGGAGTCACAACTTCCACGTCCATGATGGGCTCCAACAGGACCGACTTGGCCTTCTTCAGACCCTCTTTGAGCGCCATACCACCGGCGATCTTAAAGGCCATTTCGTTCGAATCCACGTCGTGGTACGAACCGTCGATCAACTGAACCTTCACGTCGATCACCGGATATCCGGCCATCACACCAGCGACGAGCCCCTCTTTGATCCCGGCCTCGACAGAGCTGATGTACTCACGCGGGATCGAGCCGCCAACAATTTTGTCCTCGAAGACAAAGCCGCTCCCCGTTGAACCGGGCTCAATGTGAATCACAGCATGTCCGTACTGTCCACGACCGCCGGTCTGGCGTACGAACTTCCCGTGCACATTCTCGGCTCGGTTCCGGATGGTCTCGCGGTAGGCAACCTGCGGACGTCCGATGTTCGCCTCGACGCCGAACTCGCGACGCAAACGATCAACGATGATCTCAAGGTGGAGCTCTCCCATCCCGGAAATGATCACCTGGTTGGTCTCCGGGTCCGTGAACACACGGAACGTCGGATCCTCATCGGCCAGCTTGATCAACCCGTTCGTCAGCTTGTCTTGATCAACCTTCGTCTTGGGCTCGATCGCAACAGCGATAACAGGCTCCGGGAAGTCCATGGCTTCCAGGATGATCGGGTCCGACTCGATGCACAGCGTGTCGCCCGTCTTCACGTCTTTCAGGCCGATCGCAGCTGCGATATCGCCCGCATAGACTTCAGACCGCTCTTCACGCTTGTTTGCGTGCATCTGCAGGATACGACCTACGCGCTCACGCTTGCCTTTCGTCGCGTTGTACACGTAGCTGCCCGACGAAAGGACACCCGAGTAAACGCGAAAGAAGGTCAGCTTACCGACGTAGGGATCCGTCGCAATCTTGAATGCGAGCGCTGCGAAGGGAGCATCGTCGCTCGCCTCGCGAGCCTCGTACGTTTCGTCATTCTGCGGGACGTGCCCCTGAATCGCTTCGACGTCGACCGGCGACGGGAGGTAGTCGATGACTCCATCCAGAAGCGGCTGCACGCCTTTGTTCTTGAAGGCCGAACCACAGAAGACCGGGAAGATGACACCTTTGATAGTGGCGGTCCGGATCGCTTGACGGAACTCGTCGTTCGAAAGCACTTCACCCGCAAGATACTTCTCAATGAGCTCGTCATCATGCTCCACCGCGGCTTCGAGGAGCGCGTTGCGCAACTCTTCGATGTCGGCCTTGAGCGCGTCAGGAACATCTCCCTCCGTGAACTCCGCACCCATCTCGTCTTCATAGATGAGGGACTTACGGGTCACGATGTCGATGTGACCGGTAAAAAGCTCACCCTCACCGAGTGGATACTGGACCGGGTGAGCGTTAGCGCCCAAGCGGTCCTTCATCATCTCGACCACGTTCATGAAGTCCGCACCGATGCGGTCCATCTTGTTGACGAACGCGATACGCGGGACCTGATAACGATCTGCCTGACGCCACACAGTCTCGGACTGCGGCTCTACACCACCTACTGCACAGAAGACCGCCACCGCGCCGTCCAGCACACGCAGTGAGCGCTCCACCTCGGCCGTGAAATCCACGTGCCCAGGTGTGTCGATGATGTTGATTCGGTATTCGGTGTCCAAACGTTTCCAGTGAGCGGTGGTAGCAGCAGAGGTGATCGTAATTCCCCGCTCCTGCTCCTGCTCCATCCAATCCATGGTCGCAGCACCGTCATGCACCTCGCCCACACGGTGCACCCGACCTGTATAGAACAGGACGCGCTCCGTGGTCGTGGTCTTACCGGCGTCAATGTGCGCCATGATGCCGATGTTTCTCAGTCTCGACAGTGGCGTTTCTCTAGGCATCTATTTCGGTCCTTCTTCCATTCTCATGTTGTGTAGGACGTGAAAAAAGGAGCACGGGGTTCCTTATCTGCAGTCCCTGGGGACTGACAGTCGTCCGCGCTCCTTCGATCGGAGAGGGCCCAATTCCCGAAGAACGGGGCCATCGCGTCCCAAATTGTCTGTGCCGACCCCGTAGGGCCTGCGGTCCAGCTAACCGACCCTTACCAGCGGTAGTGCGCGAACGCCTTGTTCGCTTCTGCCATCCGATGCGTGTCGTCCTTCTTCTTGATCGTCGTGCCCTCACCGCGGCTCGCCGAAAGCAGTTCCGCGGCCAACCGTTCGGCCATGCTCTTCTCTGACCGGCCCCGGGCATGCCCGATGAGCCAGCGAGTTGCCAAGGCTGTGCGGCGATCCGGGCGAACCTCAATGGGCACCTGGTACGTCGCACCACCCACGCGGCGACTCTTAACCTCAAGCGCGGGCTTGGCGTTGGTCAGTGCCTGCTCAAAGATCTGCAACCCGGGCTGACCCGAACGCGACTCCATGATCTCGCAAGCATCGTAGAAGATCTTCTCGGCGATGGACTTCTTTCCGTCCTGCATCAAGTTGTTTACGAACTTGGTGACAGCTCGGGACTCGAAGTGCGGATCGGGAGGAGTCTCCCTCTTCTCTGCGCGTGAACGACGACTCATCTAATTCTATCCGCCTTACTTGGGCCGCTTGGCGCCGTACTTGGAACGACCCTGCCGACGGGCATCAACACCCGAGGCGTCAAGCGTACCGCGGATGATGTGGTAGCGAACACCAGGAAGGTCTTTAACACGGCCACCGCGGATGAGCACGATTGAGTGCTCCTGAAGGTTGTGACCCTCACCACCGATGTACGCCGTTACCTCGAAGCCGTTCGTAAGACGTACACGAGCAACCTTGCGAAGCGCCGAGTTCGGCTTCTTTGGGGTCGTGGTGTACACTCGCGTGCAGACACCCCGTTTCTGGGGATTAGCTTGCAGGGCCGGAGCTTTGTTCTTCTTCCGGATTTCCTTGCGGCCCTTCCGCACGAGCTGGTTGATCGTCGGCATTGCAGTTCTAATCGTGAAAAAAAGCGCCTCTCGGCGCGTCGGCTTCCTCAGCTGTTTTGCCAAGTGCCGTTCCATCTACAGCACGGAAAGGTAGAAACGGGTTAGGGGGGTGTCAACGGGTGTGGACCCCCGATTCACTGTGGATCACGCAACTTCTGTCTCGCCCCCGGCATGATACCTAGGCAGCGACCCGAACGGTCGTTCCAGCGGCCCCTCCCAATCTCATCGACCGCGGGTTTTTGACACCCCCGGCACAGCCCGACTTCCTGTCCGGGACCCGCCAACATTGCCCGTCAAGATGGCTGCATCGGCCGCCTTGTCCCGTGTCCTCTCGGACCCATACGCACGCGAAACAGTCCCTAACCGGCTGTCCCACACTGCACGGGATCATTCCCTGATCAGCGGAACCCTGACACTAGAAGGAGCTAGGGACGTTCTCTTCACAGACACGGAAGGGGCATTGATCCGGCTCGGAAGCCTGTCCGAATCGATTCCTGCGGGCGAGTTCGCCTGCGCCGAAGGGGAAGGCTTGTACCGATATACCCTTAAGTGCTCCGAGAATCACCCTAGTCGCAGGAGTGTGCCTTGCATTTCTTTCCCTTCTTGACGCAACACTTGCTATCTCCACAGATCGGCAACCCAGTACAATTGTTTTTGTCTAGGCTTTGACACTGCGACTTCGTGAGGCACGAAGCCGCGGAGCTAGCCAAGGGCGCCGCAATGGAATCCACCGTCGGGAACAGCGAAGCAGCGGCTGCGAGGCCGAGCGCCCGCAACGCCTGGCGACGTGTAAGGGTCCACGTCTTCGGCGGATTGGGCGCGACTAGGAGCTCCGCGGCTGTGAGGTCCCCAAGGGATGCCGCGACAATCGACTCGTCCGCAGGAAGGCCCACGTCAGGGAGTGTCCCCGCAATCTGTGCAACCGTGTATTCGCCGTCCGCCATCCCCCACACGTGGGCAGCCGCCTTGTTCAGGCAGTGCGCCTCATTGCTGCTCAAGGTCATACACCAGCGTCTCGTCATCAAGGTGCTCGACGACGAGGCCCTTCGAGCGTGCTCGTGGAATGTGGCTCGAAGTGGTGGAGTCCATTGCGGTCTTTCCTGAGCGAAAAGTGATCAGTACTTAATCCTATACGCGGTGTGCCAATGTGCTCCAGTGCCCCAGAAAGCGGCAAGGGGCACCCTAGCATCGGAGCGCCCCTCACCAAATTCCTGCCTGGCGGATGTTGGTCCGCTATTCGTCTCCCATCCCTAACGCCGCGAGCTCTTCATCGGGCTCTCCGAGTGGGATGATTTCCTCGTCATAGTAGGACTGCTCGACCATGAACTCAACCGCCTGGTAGCGGTGTGCACCGGTTCCAGCCGGGATCAGATGGCCGATAATGATGTTCTCCTTCAGGCCCTTGAGGTCATCCCGTGCGCCGCGTACGGCAGCGTCCGTGAGCACTCGGGTGGTTTCCTGGAAAGAGGCAGCCGAGATGAACGACTCGGTCGTCAGAGACGCCTTCGTAATGCCCAGCAAGAGCGGCTCGGAACGGGCAGGCTTAACCTCGTCCCCAATCGCCCTCTGGTTCGTCGCTCTGAACTCAGTTCTATCGACGTTCTCGCCCTCGAGCAGAACCGTCTCACCAGCGTCGGTGATCCGGACCTTCTGCAGCATCTGGCGGACGATCACTCCAATGTGCTTGTCGTTGATCTTCACGCCCTGAAGCCGGTAGACCTCCTGGACTTCGTTCAGCAGGTACTCCTGAACCGCCCGCGGGCCCTTAATGGCGAGAATGTCGTGCGGGTTGATGGGGCCTTCGGACAGACGGTCACCCGCCCGCACTCGGTCACCCTCGTGCACCCGCATGTGCTTCCCGACCGGTACCGGATATGTACGCAGCTCACCGGTCTCCGGCGTGACGTGCACCTCACGCTTACCGCGCTTGATTCCCCCGAACGTGACCACACCGTCGATCTCCGCGATCACCGCTGGGTCCTTCGGGCGTCGCGCCTCGAACAGCTCCGCAACACGCGGGAGACCACCGGTGATGTCTCGGGACTTGTACACCTCACGACTGATCTTCGCGATCGTGTCACCCGGCTTGACGTCTTCGCCGTCACGTACCGTCAGTTGCGCGCCCACCGGGACGATGAACTCACGCAACTTCTCTTCCTTCTTGGCGTGCTTCAGAATCTGAATCGTCGGGTGGAGCTTCTTCTCCCGATCCTCGATGATCGTCATCTGACGACGCCCGGTGGATTCATCGAGCTCTTCGCGCATGGTCTGCTCGTCGACGATGTCGACGAAGCGAATCACACCCTTCGAGTCAGCGACGATCGGCTCTGAGTAGGGGTCCCAGCTGAAGAGCAGGTCCCCCGCATCGATAGACGCGTCTTCGGCCACCGAAAGAGTAGCACCGTACGGCACCGCGAGACGGCTCCGAATGGCACCCGCTTTGGTCTTCAAGAGAATTTCACCCTCTCGAGACGTAACGATCTTGTCCTTTTCAGGCGTGACAACGGTCGTGACACGCTCCAACTCGACGATACCGTCGATCTTGGACTTACGCTGTGTCTGCGCAGCAATGCGGGATGCCGTACCACCAATGTGGAAGGTCCGCAGCGTGAGCTGCGTTCCCGGCTCACCAATCGACTGCGCGGCAATGATCCCGACGGCCTCACCAATGTCGACCATTTTCATGGTTGCCAGGTTGCGGCCGTAGCACTGGCGGCAAATACCACGTAGCGCCTCACAGGTCAACACCGACCGGATCTTCACCATCTGAAGACCCGCTTCCTCAATGTCTTCCGACGCGACCTCGTCAATCAACGCGCCGGCATCCACCAGTAACTCACCATCAATGGGATCGTAGACATCTTCGAGCGCCACGTTACCGACGATCCGGTCCATGAGCGCCTCGATGATGTCCTCACCCTCCTTCAGCGCCGTCATCTCCAGGCCGAGGATGGTCCCACAATCCTCGTGCATGACAGTGACGTCCTGAGCCACGTCGACGAGGCGACGGGTCAGATATCCAGCATCTGCGGTCTTGAGTGCAGTATCGGCCAGACCCTTCCGTGCACCGTGGGTGGAGATGAAGTACTCCACCACCGTAAGGCCCTCGCGGAAGTTCGACTTAATGGGCGACTCGATGATCTCACCGATTCCACCCGTCAGCTTCTTCTGCGGCTTAGCCATGAGGCCACGCATTCCGGCCAACTGACGCATCTGGTCTCGGTTACCACGAGCTCCGGAGGACATCATCATGTACACCGGGTTGAAGCCGTCTTTCGACTGCTCCAAGTGGCGTACCATGGCGTCCGCAACATCGTTGTTCGCGTGCGTCCATGTATCGATCACCTTGTTGTAACGCTCACCGTTGGAGATAAATCCGCTCGAGTAAGCTTTCTGGAAGCGTGCGATCTGCTCGTCCGCTTCCTTCAGGATGTCAGCCTTCTCCATCGGCACCTCAAGGTCAGCGATACCAACGCTGATTCCACCCATGGTGGCGTAACGGAATCCGAAGTTCTTCAGATCGTCCAAGAATTCGGTAGTCCGGCCGAGGCCCGCGTTCTCGAAGCTGTCGAAGACAATGTCTCCGAGTTCCTTCTTGCCAAACGTGCGGTTTTGGAAGCCGAGCTGGTCGGGCACAATGGAGTTGAACAGCACTCGACCTGCAGCCGTACGCTTCCAAGAGCCTTCTTCCTCGCCATACTGCTCGCCGACCCAATACCAGACCGGGCTTTGGAAGGTGAGTGCTTCGGACGCCAGCGCCATCTCGACTTCACCATACGTCGAGAAACGCGGTGCGTCTTCGAAGATTTTGCTCAGAGCCTCATTTGCCGTGTCCCGACGGGCCTGCGGCACCTTGGAGTCACCTGCCGCCCGCTCAAGGTCTGTCATATACAGGCCGGGGTTGGTCAGGTAGTACAACCCAATGACCATGTCCTGCGTCGGAGCAGCGACCGGACGCCCATTCGACGGCAGAAGAATGTTGTTCGAAGAAAGCATGAGCACGCGCGCTTCAAGCTGCGCTTCGTACGAGAGCGGTACGTGCACCGCCATCTGATCACCGTCGAAGTCCGCGTTGAACGCCGCACATACGAGAGGGTGTACCCGGATGGCCTTACCCTCGACCAGTACCGGCTCAAACGCCTGGATGCCGAGTCGGTGGAGCGTTGGCGCACGGTTCAGTAAAACGGGGTGGTCCTTAATGATGTCCTCGAGGACCTCATAGACCTTCGGATCAGCCTTCTCCACGATCTTCTTGGCGCGCTTGACCGTCTCGGCCTCACCACGCTTTTCGAGCTCATGGATGATGAACGGCTTGAACAACTCAACCGCCATCGCCTTCGGCAGACCACACTGGTGTAATTTGAGCTCAGGGCCGACGACGATGACCGAACGGCCGGAATAGTCGACACGCTTTCCGAGAAGGTTCTGGCGGAAGCGGCCCTGCTTACCCTTGAGCATGTCGCTGAGCGACTTGAGTGGGCGCTTGCCCCGGCCTCGGATCGCCTTGGAACGACGCCCGTTGTCGAAGAGGGCGTCCACTGCTTCTTGCAGCATGCGCTTCTCGTTCCGGAGAATGACCTCCGGAGCACGCATATCGATCAGCTTCTTGAGGCGGTTGTTCCGGTTGATCACGCGGCGATACAGATCGTTTAGATCGGACGTCGCGAAACGGCCACCGTCCAGCGGCACGAGAGGGCGCAGATCGGGCGGAATGACCGGGATTACATCCAGGATCATCCACTCCGGACGGTTCCGCGTGTCCGGCGTCTCACCGGAATTCCGCAGCGCGTCCACGACCTTGAGCCGCTTGAGCTTCTTCTTCTTTCTGTGCTGGGACGTCTCCGTCGCAATCTCGTGACGAAGCCATACCGCGAGACGGTCGAGTCCGCGACCATCAGAGTTCCGATCCTTGATTCTCCGCTCTGGCGAATCGAGCATCTTGAGGAGAGTGCGCGAACCCTCAGCGCCGATCTCGGCCTTAAACGTCTCGTCGCCCTCGTCCCGCGCTTTTACGCGCAGGTCGTAGTACTCGTCTTCGTCGAGAAGGTCGAGGTATTCGACCTCCTGCTTGCCCGGGTTCGTGACAACATAGGCCGCGTAATAGATGACCTTCTCGAGGTCACGCAACGTCATGCCGAGCAAGTAACCGAGCTGACTCGGAAGCGTCTTAAAGAACCAGATGTGCGCTACCGGAACGGCGAGCTCAATGTGGCCCATCCGCTCACGTCGGACCTTTGACAGCGTGACTTCTACACCGCAACGGTCACACACGTGGCCGCGGAAACGGATCCGCTTGAACTTCCCGCAATGGCACTCCCAATCCTTGACCGGTCCGAAGATCCGCTCGCAGAAGAGTCCGTCACGCTCAGGCTTGAACGACCGGTAATTGATCGTCTCCGGCTTAATGACTTCACCGAACGACCATCCGCGAATTTCTTCCGGAGAAGCAAGCTTCACCTGGATGAATTCGAAGTCAGACGAACCCTGATCCCGAGTTCTAGGGAAATCGATCATTACTCTTCCTCCCCGAGCGTTACGCTCAGGCCGAGAGCCTGGAGTTCTTTCACGAGGACGTTGAACGACTCCGGAATTCCCGGCTTCGGCAGATTGTCGCCCTTCACGATGGCCTCATAGACCTTCGAGCGACCCTGCACGTCGTCCGACTTCACGGTGAGAATTTCCTGGAGCGTGTGCGCCGCACCGTATGCTTCCAGTGCCCACACCTCCATCTCACCAAAGCGCTGACCACCAAACTGCGCCTTACCGGCCAGCGGCTGCTGCGTTACGAGCGAGTACGGTCCGATGGAACGGGCGTGGATCTTGTCATCCACCAAGTGGCTCAGTTTGAGCATATACACCGCGCCTACCGTGACCGGGAAGTCGAAACGGCGTCCGCTCCGACCATCTCGCAGCCAGACCTTCCCGTTCGGGAGGATCTCTGCGTGCTCCATGAGTTCCACAACGGCGTCGTCCAGTCCGGACTTCACCGTGGAGCGTCCCTTCAACTTCTGAATCGCCGGGAAGAGCTCCGTCATCGTCTGGCCTTCGCGATCGGACAGTTCTTCCGCAGCGGCAAGCAGGAATCCGATGAGGTCGTCCAAGAACTTCTGCTGCCGCTTGTTGAGCTGCAGCGACAGATACGCATCGAGCGACTGACCGATACCGTGTGAGTACAGACCAGGCCCAGCACCGTCACCTCGAGCTTCGTCACTCCCGGCCATGATCACAGGGAGCTCGTTCGCCGCACTGACGAGGTTGTCGATGTCGGCGTTCCCAGCTGGGGCTTTCACTTTCAGCTTGAGTGCACCCTCGACCCACTTCATTCCGGCAAGCTTCAGAAGCGCACCAACTTCGTTCTCTGTCGCGCCCTGGAAGACCGGCGTCTTTGCTTCGAAGCCAAGGACCTTACCAGCCCACCCGAGGTGGGTCTCCAAGACCTGACCGACGTTCATTCGCGACGGCACACCTAGAGGATTCAGCACGATCTCGACAGGCGTTCCGTCCGGAAGGAATGGCATTTCTTCTTCCGGGACGATTCGGGCAACGATGCCCTTATTCCCGTGGCGTCCGGCCATCTTGTCACCGACGGAAATCTTACGCTTCTCGGCGACGTAGACCTTGACCAGCTGAACGACGCCCGGGGGCAGTTCGTCCGGCTGGAAGACCTTATCGATCTGGGCCTCGGTCTTGTCCTTCACGCTTTGGATGCGGGCCTGAGCTTCATCCACCACACGACGAACGCGCTCGCTGGCGTCCTTGTTCTGGACCTTGAACGTCGAGAGGTCGATCTTGCGGAAGTTGAGCTCGTCGATGACATCCTTGCTCAGCTTGTCGCCCTCATTCATGATCGTCTCGACCGTGCCCTTCTTGAGCATCAAGCTCACGGACTGACGCTGCAGGACGTTGCGTAATTCTTCGTCGCGCGCGTCGGTGATCCGCTGGATCTCTTCGCGCTCCGCGGTGCGGAGATCACCGATCTTCGCGCCATGCTCCTTCTCGAGAAGCGGATCGTCGATCCGGCGGGAGAAGATTTTGACGTCGATGATCGTCCCGGTCATGCCCGGGGGCACACGCAGGGACGAATCCTTCACGTCTTTCGCCTTCTCACCAAAGATCGCGGTGAGGAGCTTCTCTTCCGGAGAGAGTTCGGTTTCACCCTTCGGCGTGATCTTACCCGTCAGGATCTCGCCGGCCTTGACTCTCGCACCCACGCGCACAATGCCGCGCTCGTCGAGGTCGACCAGGCTCTCTTCAGCAACGTTCGGAATCTCACGGGTGATTTCTTCCATCCCCCGCTTCGTGTCCCGCACGTGCAGCTCGAGTTCCTGGATGTGGATCGAGGTGAAGACGTCGTCCTTTACCAACTTCTCACTGAGGACGATGGCATCCTCGAAGTTGGAGCCGTACCACGGCATGAACGCGACGACAATGTTCTTTCCGAGTGCAAGCTCACCTGCGTCCGTAGCCGGACCGTCCGCGATGATGTCACCCGGCTTCACAGCCTCGCCGATCTGAACCAGCGGTCGCTGATTGATTGACGTGTCCTGATTCGTTCGCCAGTACTTCTTCAACCGATACCGGTCGAACTGGGCAAGCTTTGCCAGCGGCTGGTCCGCACTTCCCGGCGTAATACTGCCGGTATCGATGACGACTTCATCTGCCGTAACGTGTACCACCTTCCCCTCGCGGAGCGCCGTAATCACGGCACCGGAGTCCGAAGCTACCTTGGCTTCGAGGCCGGTACCCACGAGCGGTGCGTCCGTGTAGAGGAGTGGCACCGCTTGGCGCTGCATGTTCGAGCCCATGAGCGCGCGGTTGGCATCATCGTGCTCTAGGAACGGGATCAGAGCCGCAGCGACCGAGACCAACTGGTCCGGCGCCACGTCCATGTAGTCGATGTCTTCGGGCTTTAGGAGCGGGAAGTCACCGCGTGCACGACAAAGCACGTATTCGTTCTCAAAATTGCCCTTGTGGTCGAGCGGCGCGTTCGCCTGGGCGATGCGCTTCTCCTCTTCCTCGTTAGCCGACAGCCATTCGATCTGGGTCGTAACCTTGCCGTTCTTCACCTGGCGGTACGGCGTCTCGACAAAGCCGAGATCGTTGATCCGCGAATACGTCGTGAGCGACGTAATAAGGCCGATGTTCGGACCCTCGGGGGTCTCGATGGGGCACATGCGGCCATAGTGAGAATAGTGAACATCGCGGACTTCGAAGCCCGCCCGCTCACGCGTAAGACCACCCGGCCCGAGCGCAGACAAACGACGCTTGTGCGTCATCTCCGCGAGCGGATTCGTCTGATCCATGAACTGACTGAGCTGAGACGATCCAAAGAACGCCTGGATGACCGCGGACACCGTCCGGGCGTTTACCAGGTCGTCAATGTTGATCTTCTCAGGATCGGTGTTGATGGACATCCGCTCCTTCACCAACCGCGCCATGCGGCTGAGGCCAACGCTGAACTGGTTGGCGATGAGCTCACCCACCGTGCGCACGCGCCGGTTCCCGAGGTGATCGATGTCGTCTGTGTAGCCACGACCCTCGTTGAGCTCAATGAGGTGCAGGATGATCGAGACAAAATCTTCTTTCGTCAGGACCGTCTGGTTCCGCGGCGAGGTCATGCCAAGCCGGCTATTGATCTTGTACCGGCCGACACGACCAAGGTCGTAACGCTTCGGGCTGAAGAAGACCCGCTCTAACGCTTCGCGGGCCGTCTCGACGTTGGGTGCCTCGCCCGGACGCAGCAATGAGTAGATCGCATAGAGCGCTTCTTCTTCGCTGTCCGTCGGGTCCTTCTTGATCGTGTTCTTGATCATCGGGCTGTCGCCGCGTGGCGTCACCCGATCCGTCGTGTAGATCTTGAGTTTCTTGGGACCTAAACGCTGGAGGATCTCGATGACGTCCTCGTCGATCTCCCAACCGTTCTCAATGATGATCTCACCGGTCTCCGGATCAACGAATTCCTCTGCGATCGACTTGCCTTCAAGATCCTCAAGCGCGACCGCCTTCTTACCGGTGAGCTTCAGCTCAGTCACATCGTAGAAGAGCTGGAAGACCTCAGCGTTCGTGCCGTAACCCAGAGCTCTGAGCAGCGCGGTCGCCGGGAACTTCTTTTTCTTGTCGATGTGGACGTAGCAGATGTCGTTGATGTCGAGCGTGAACTCGACCCACGAGCCACGGAACGGGATAATGCGCGAGCTGAACAGCTTCGTCCCATTCGGATGGATGTTCTCTTCGAACACCACACCTGGGGAACGGTGCAGCTGGCTCACCACGACGCGTTCGGCGCCGTTGATGACGAACGTGCCGAGTTTTGTCAGGAGCGGCAGATCACCGAGATACACTTCTTTTTCGATGATGTCTGCGGCCTTCCTGTCCTCGGGCGGGGGAGTCTTCTTCTTCTTCCGCTTCTTGGCCCTCTGCTCACGCTCCTCCTCGGGAACATCCCAGACAATGAGACGCAGCGTTGCCTTGAGCGGCGCAGCATACGTCATGTCTCGCTCGATGCACTCCTCCACGGAGTACTTCGGCTCGCCTAGCGCGGCGCTCACGTATTCGAGCGTGAAGTAGTCATTCACGTCCGAAATCGGGAAAATTTCCTCGAAGACTCGATCAAGCCCGAAATCCCACTGCTCTTCCGGGTTAACACTGTCATTGACGAGCTTCTCGAACGAGCAGAGTTGAACATCCAGCAAGTTCGGCATCGGCATGGGCCGTCTGAGCTTTGCGAAGTTCAGAATCGGCCGGTTGTCTTTGCGCAGTTCCAACGTACGTCCCCCTTGACGACCCGCTAAGAGCGGGCAGCGTTCCGGTAATTCATGGGACAAGCGCGTGAATCCCCGACCTGCAGGCACACCCCCGAAAGGGGGCGCCCGCAGCGGGGACCCACACAAGTCCAGATTGTCTCGCGACGGTGAGCACCCACTACGTGGGCGCTCACCAGGTTCGCGTTCGCCGTCCTACGGACAGCTTGCGGACCCAGCAGCTCTACTTAAGCGCGACCGCTGCGCCAACACCCTCGAGCTTTGCCTTCATTTCCTCAGCCTCAACCTTCGTCACAGCTTCCTTGACCGTGCTCGGGGCACTGTCAACGACTTCCTTGGCCTCTTTCAGACCAAGACCCGTCAGCTCGCGAACGACCTTGATGACCTGGATCTTCTTGTCGCCAACGCCCTTAAGAACGACATCGAACTCGTCCTTCTCTTCAACAGCGGCAGCATCGCCACCACCCGCTGCAACAGCCACCGGGGCAGCCATTGCTGTGACGTTGAACTTGTCCTTGAAAGCGTCAACGAACTCCGAGAGCTCGAGAACGGTCATGCTTCCAATGGTATCGAGCAGCTCTTCGTGATTCGTCGCCATGTTTCCTGACTCCTGGTGTTTCAACCGGCTTTTTGCCGGAGATTGGGTTGACCCTGTTGGTTACCAGGGACGCGCCCGCGTCCCTACTACATGCCCGGGATGCGGGCTTATCCAGCCTGTTCGCGCTCTGCCTTGAGAGCGTCGATAAGGCCGGCCATCTCTTGAAGCTTGCCTTCCATCGCCGTCGCCAGCATGGACATCGGGGCCTCGAGGGCGCCGACCAGCTCCGAAAGTAGAACTTCCCTGGAGGGAAGCTTGGCAATTGCCTCTACCTGCTCCGGCTGCAGCACCTTGTTGTCCATGATGCCGAGCTTGAACGAGGGCTTCTCGTCGTTTGCCTTCGCGAAGTCGCTCAGGGCCTTGGCGGCACCGACCGCGTCCTCGTAACTGAAGACCATCCCGGTCGGCCCTTCTAAGCTCTCCGTGATGTCCGGCAGATCCGTTTCCGCAAAGGCACGCTTTGCCAGACGGTTCTTCACAACGACGTACTCGGCACCGGCCGCCCTGAGGCTCCGGCGGAGTTGCGTCATGGACGTCACGTTAAGTCCCGAAAAGTCCGTCAAATATAAGGTCGGCGCACGGTTGATCCGGTCGACGATCTCGCTGACGAACCCCTCTTTCTGTGAGCGATCCATCAGGCCCCCCTACGATAGAGGTTCGTATCGATCGCGACGCCCGGGCCCATCGTGCTGGACACCGTGACGCTCCGAAGGTACGTACCCTTCGCGGCGGACGGCCTCGCGCTGACGATCTGGTCCATGAAGGCCCCTAGGTTCTCTTTCAACTGCTCTTCGGAGAACGAGACCTTCCCGATCGGGGCGTGCACGTTGCCGGTCTTGTCGACCTTGAACTCGATCTTACCCGCCTTGATCTCTTCGACCGCGCGACCGATGTCGAACGTCACGGTCCCGGCCTTTGGCGTGGGCATAAGCCCTCGCGGACCAAGCACGCGTCCGAGCGGACCGACCTTACCCATCAGATCCGGCGTGACCACGCAGACGTCGAAGTCCAGCCAACCGCCCTGGATCTTCTCGACGAACTCGACACCGACAAAGTCGGCACCGGCTGCTGTGGCCTCAGCCTCTTTCTCACCCTGGGCAATGACCAGGACGCGAACGGACCTGCCGGTTCCGTGCGGAAGAACCACGGTACCGCGGACCAGCTGGTCCGCCTTTCGGGGGTCGACCCCGAGGCGCGTCGCGATTTCGACTGTCTCGTCGAATTTCGCGAACGCCAACTCCTTCACGAGCTTCACAGCCTCGCCCGGAGCGAACTTGACGCCTTTGGGCACGTTGGTACGTGCGGAGGCGAATCGTTTGCCTGTTTTAGTCATCTCTATCGAGCCGTTTGTGAACCCTCCCACCGAGTGACGGCTCTCACTCGGTGGTGTGGGCGGGGCGTTCTACCCCTCGACCTCAATACCCATCGACCGTGCGGTCCCGGCAATCATCTGCACGGCAGCGTCCATGTCGTTGGCATTAAGGTCTTCCATCTTCGTCTGGGCGATTTCTTCCATCTGGGCGCGTGTGATCTTGCCCACCTTCTCGCGATTGGGCTCACCCGAACCCTTGGCCAACCCGATCGCGCGCTTGATCAGCACAGGCGCGGGTGGCGTCTTAGTAATAAACGTGAAGGAACGATCCGCATAGACGGTGATCTCGCAGGGAATGGTAATCCCCTGCTTGTCGCCGGTCTTTGCGTTGAACTGCTTGCAGAACTCCATGATGTTGACGCCGTGCTGCCCCAGCGCGGGACCCACTGGCGGCGCCGGGTTAGCCTGACCACCCGGAACGTGGAGTTTGATGAATCCAATGACCTTCTTCGCCATCGTTTAGTCCTCAGTAGCCCTTCAAATCTGTGTAGTCGAGTTCGACGGAAGTGGGCCGGCCGAAGAGGGAAACTTCGACCTTGACCTTCCCCTTATCGGGGTAGACCTCCTGGACCGTACCGCTGAAGTCCGTGAACGGGCCCTGCGTGACCTCGACGACCTGATCGATGTGGAAAGGAATTTCCTCGCGGGACCCCTTATCCGCCTCCACCTCGACGCCGAGGATCTTATTGATCTCTTCTTCTCGCAGCGGCTGTGGCGCGCGACCCTGTCCAACAAATTTAATCACGCCCTGAATGTTGTTGATCACATGCTGCGTCCGCTCGTTCAGAACCATCTCAACGAGCACATACCCAGGGTACAGACGCTTCGTCACCGCAACCCGCTTTCCGTTGCGAATCTCAAGAACTTCCTGCGTCGGAACCAGACACTGCCTGATTTCCTGCGCTTCACCCTCACCAGGCTCCTCTTCGATCCGGCGCTCTATCAGCCGCTGGACCTTATTCTCGTGCCCGGAATAGCTCTGAATCGCGTACCAGCGAGTACTTGCCACGGCGTCAGTCATCAGGCGCCGAAGAGCCCCATGATCAACCCGACGATCCAACCGGAGAACTTATCCATTATCCAGATCACCAAGGAAATCACGATGGTGAACATCACCACGACGATAGTCGCGCTCCGGAGTTGATCCCAATCCGGCCACGTGACCTTCTGGAGCTCAACCCAACACTCCTCAATGAAGGTCCCGGTTTCTTTGAATTTGTCGACGACAGCCATACTTACTTCGTCTCTTTGTGCTGCGTATGCGTCCTGCAACGCGCGCAATACTTACGGTGCTCCACACGTTCCGGGTGCAGCCGCTTGTTCTTCGTCTGATTGTAGTTCCTCTCCTTACAGTCCTGACAGGCGAGGATCACTTTATCGCGGGCCATGCTCTTTTTCCTTACTGGTGTGGGGCCCGGCTAACCGAGCCTACCGCTCGATTCGTCGAGATACCTCACTTCCTGCTGTTTCCCCTTATTACTCGATGATCTCAGTGACGACACCTGAACCCACGGTGCGCCCGCCTTCGCGAATCGCGAACCGAAGCTGTGGGTCCATCGCGATCGGCGTGATCAACTCCACTTCCATCTGAACGTTGTCGCCAGGCATCACCATCTCCACGCCCTCTGGTAGCTGCGCTGCACCCGTCACATCCGTCGTACGGAAGTAGAACTGCGGACGATATCCGTTGAAGAACGGCGTGTGACGCCCTCCCTCTTCCTTCGTCAGCACGTAAACCTCTGCCTTGAACTTCGTGTGCGGCGTGATCGAGCCAATCTTGGCCAACACCTGGCCCCGCTGGATCTCGTCCTTCGCCACACCACGTAGCAACAGTCCCGCGTTGTCACCGGCGCGGCCTTCGTCCAGAAGCTTCCTGAACATCTCCACGCCCGTCACCACCGTCCGCCGGCTCTCTTCCGCCATCCCGACCAACTCGACCTCTTCACCCTGCTTCACGATGCCCCGCTCGATTCTTCCCGTCGCTACCGTGCCACGGCCCGTGATCGAGAACACATCTTCTACAGGCATCAAGAACGGCTTGTCGATGTCGCGTTCCGGCTCCGGGATGTACGTGTCGATCGCATCCATCAACTCCTGGACGCAGTTCGCATCGTCTCCCTCGCCCGAGGCCTCCAGCGCCTTCAGCGCTGAACCCTGGATCACAGGAATGTCGTCGCCCGGGAAACCGTACTCACTCAGCAGCTCACGAACCTCGAGTTCTACCAACTCCAGCAGCTCTTCGTCGTCGACCATGTCGACCTTGTTCATGAACACAACGATGTGCGGCACGTTCACCTGACGGGCAAGCAGGATGTGCTCGCGCGTCTGAGGCATCGGCCCGTCTGCTGCACTCACCACGAGGATCGCGCCATCCATCTGCGCCGCTCCCGTGATCATGTTCTTTACGTAGTCTGCGTGGCCCGGGCAGTCGACGTGCGCGTAGTGACGGTTCTCCGTCTCGTATTCCACGTGTGCCGTAGCAATCGTGATCCCGCGCTCCCGCTCTTCCGGGGCCTTATCAATGTTCTCGAACGCGACCGCGTCTCCGCCATGCTTCTTGGATTGAGTGAGCGTGATCGCTGCTGTCAGCGTCGTTTTACCATGATCAACGTGACCAATCGTGCCCACGTTGACGTGTGGTTTCGTCCGCTCGAATTGTGCCTTACCCATCGTTCGCTCTCTGAGTCTGTTCGTGTGTTTCCTTGCTACGTCGGGTAGCAAGCTCTGAGCGGGGATTGAACCCGCGACCTCGTCCTTACCAAGGACGCGCTCTACCACTGAGCTATCAGAGCGCGTTGCTGACTTCTGTACTTCACACTGCAAGCGGGAGACGGGACTCGAACCCGCGACCCTCAGCTTGGAAGGCTGATGCTCTAGCCAACTGAGCTACTCCCGCAGCGCTTCAAACTCCAGCTTTCGACTTCATTTGCCTTCCGCAAGCGGAGAAGCAGTGGTGGGGGGAGGATTCGAACCTCCGAAGGCGTAGCCAACAGATTTACAGTCTGTCCCGTTTGACCGCTTCGGTACCCCACCAAATTTTCCCGAAACAGTCCTTTCGGGGGTGTTCACTCAATCCGTCCACGCATCCCCACCTAACGCGGAAAAGAGCCGCCCCATGCAGATGGGGCGGCCTTTTACGGCCGAGCTATGGAAGGTAACCGACCCCCTGCGAGTCGTAAACCCCCGAAACGCACCGTAACTACAGGTCATCCGAGGTCCTGCTCGGAGGACGGACCACAAGCTGGCGAAGGGACTTGAACCCCCAACCTGCTGATTACAAATCAGCTGCTCTACCAGTTGAGCTACGCCAGCACTCGTTAGTGAAAAAGTAACCCAGCCGCCTGAACGGTCAACGAATTGCGTGCAGATGGCACACATAGGCCGTCCAGCGGGCTGCCTTTACATGCGGAGGACCCGGGCCAGGAGTCCGATGGCCACGGTAGCCGCCAGTAACAGCCCCCATCCTACCCTGGACCCTGTCTCGTACACCGGATCAGCGGTCGCATCCTCTGGCGTGCGCACGACCCCTGTCGGTGTGACATCGTAGAAAAATGAGAGCACGACGGCCAGAGGTAAGCCCAGAACAGCGGCTCCGAGGAGAATGCGGTGCAAGGTGTCACTCTCTCCTCCCGTTCCGACCCCCCACTTCGCCACCTCGACCAGGGCAAACGCGATGGTGATGTAGGCGCTGGAGACCCGGCCGACGCGGCGGCGCCTCAACTCCTCCCAGGCCCCTACCCTGTTCTCTTCTGTTTCGTCCATGGGTTCTCTTTGGCTCAGCGGGAAGAAGCGGCTAGCCGACCACCTTCCAGCGTGTCCCGTCCGCTCCGTCCTCGAGTACGATGTCCTTCTCCGCGAGCTCGTCCCGAATCGCATCGGACGTCGCGAAGTCCTTGTTGGCTCGCGCATCCGCACGTTCCTGGATCTTCTGTTCGACATACGCGGCCATGTCGTCATCCACCGACCGTGAAACGTGTGCGACTTCGAGAAGGCCGAGCACCTCGTCCATCGATCGAAGAACCACGACGACGGCATCACGGTCCGAGGACGACACCACCCCCCGCGAGTCCAATTCGGCATTGACCCCACCGACCAGAACAAAGATCGCAGCCATGGCATCTGCAGAATTGAAGTCGTTGTCCATCGCAGATTGGAACGACCCGCGCGCCGACTCGGCCAACTCCGGGAGCTTCGAGGCTTCTGCCGCGTCATCCACGACCGCGGCATCGAGCCGGGCTTCGAAATCCAATATGCGTTGAACCGCAGCCGCGGACGCCTTTAGTCCGTCACGCGTGAAGTTCAGCTCACCGCGGTAATGCGACGAGATGAGTTGGTGGCGGATCGAGGCAGGATCGTACCCTTCTTCGAGGAGTTCGCGGACCGTGATGAAGTTGCCGAGTGACTTCGACATCTTCTTGCCCTCGACGAACAGATGCTTCACATGCATCCAGTAACGGACGAACGGCAATCCGGTCGCACATTCGGACTGCGCGATCTCGTTTTCATGATGCGGGAAAACAAGATCTTCGCCCCCGAGGTGCATGTCGAGGGTGTCACCCAGTTCGGTTGTGCTCATGACCGAGCACTCTAGATGCCAGCCAGGCCGACCCCTGCCCCAAGGTGAGTCCCACGCAGCGCCGACCTTCTCGTCTTCTTCTGTGGCGGCCTTCCATAGGGCGAAGTCACGGGCGTCTTCCTTCTCGTATTCGTCGTGGTCCACGCGGGCGCCAACGATGAGCGTCGAGGTGTCGATACCCTTGAGCTTTCCGTATTCAGCGAATGACTCGATCGAGAAGTAGACCGCACCATCCTCAGAGGCATACGCGTGTCCGCCTTCGACCAGTCGTCCAATGAAGGTGACCATGCGCTCGATGTACTCCGTCGCGCGCGGATAACGATCGACGGTGCGGATTCCCAGCGTTCCGGTGTCCTCGAGGAAGACGTCTCCGAACGGGCCGGTATGCTCCGTGATGGACAGGCCAGCCGCAAAGGCAGTCTCGATCACCTTGTCATCTACGTCCGTCAGGTTCATGACGAACGTGACGTCATATCCGCTCCACTCGAGATAGCGGTGCACGAGATCGAAGAAGAGGAAAGTCCTGAAATTCCCAATGTGGGCATGGTTGTAGATGGTCGGTCCACACGCGTATACCGTGGCCCTTCCCTCATTGAGAGGCTCGAACAGCTGCAGTGATCGCGTCGCGGTGTTGTGGACCTTCAGCGTCATCCATCCCCCAGATCATTAATAGCGACTGCGGCGGCGGTCATTCCTCGACGGACGTAGCGATTTCACTCAAGATCGCTGCCAGCGAAGCGGCTGGGTCGTCGGCCTGTGTGATCGGACGGCCGATGACCAGATAGTCCGAGCCAGCCAGCACCGCGGCGGCGGGAGTAGCTACCCGGCTCTGATCTCCCCGATCCGATCCGGACGGCCGAATCCCGGGCGTAACGATAAGAAGGTCTTCGGGGACCTGCCGACGCAGCCAGGACGTCTCGAGCGCGGACGCGACCACCCCATCCAATCGACTCTCCGTAGCCAACTCTGCCAAGCGTCCGACCTCTTCACGGATCGACCGAATCTCTCGTCCCCACACCGACTCGATCTCGGCCCCGGACAAAGACGTCAGTACGGTGACTCCTAGGATCTTGATTCGCCCTGCAGCCGCCTCCCGAGCAGCGTCAAGCATCGCGGTGCCCCCCGCGGCGTGCACGGTGAGCAGATCAACCCCGAGTTCGGATGCCGCGCGCACGCCCCCCGCAACGGTGTTGGGAATGTCGTGGAGCTTAAGGTCCAAGAAGACCCGCTTCCCACGTTCCGTGAGCTCCGTGACCACGGCCGGGCCCGCTCGTGTGTAGAGCTCCAGGCCCACCTTGTAGAAGGTCCCCGCCTCGCCGAGCACGTCGACCATGGCGAGGGCCTCGTCAGCCGACGCAAAGTCCAGTGGGACGATTACCTCAGCCACACGCCCTCCCTCTCCCATGAAAATTCGTGGTTCGTACCTAATAGGATGGCTCATTTCGGTGGTGCGCGCAGGTCGTCCCATCGATCTGAAGGGCGCCCCCACCTACTCAGTCCGCGCACGACCTTCTCCGCAGCGCGTGGAGCGGCGAATGAGGCAGTGCCTATTTCGACTAACGAAGCCCCTGCTCGGGCGTACGCCACAGCATCGGTCGGAGCGAACACTCCGCCCACACCGACGATGGGCAGCACCGTTGCCGCTGAAGCTATGCCTACAGCCCTCAGCCCAACGGGTCTCAGCGCCGGGCCACTCATCCCTCCCTGCCCCGCACCTAACTCCGGTGTGCCATCCCTCGCATGAAGGAGGATTCCAGGAACGGTGTTCACTAGGGTCAACGCGTCCGCACCGGCTTCCGTCGCGACCCGAACCGTATTCCCAAGATCGGGATCGTTCGGTGCGAGTTTGGCAACGACGGGCCGCTCCGTACGGGCCCGACATCCGCTGAGGATTTCCGAAACAGCCTCTGGATCGAGCGCGAAGGGCGCGCCGCCCCTCTTCGCGTCGTTCGGACATGACAGGTTGACCTCAAAACCGAGGAATCCGTCCTCCCCGTCCAACCCCTCTATAAGACGGAAGTACTCCTCTGTCGTGTGACCGGCGATGCTTACCAAGACCTGTGCCCGGCGGATGTTGTCGCGGATCCAGGGCAGCTTATCTCGTTTGGTCCCCTCGAGTCCTGGGTTCGCGAGTCCAATGGAGTTGAGCATACCGCCGCCGAACTCGGTCACACGCGGGGCGGGGTTTCCAGTGCGCGGTTCCATGGTGACGGATTTCGTGACGAAACCACCCAACGCCTCGAGATCGATGACGTCCTGCAACTCCATCCCGAAGCCACAGGTACCTGCGGCAAGGAGTACAGGATTCTGGAACCGCACGCCTAGAACGTCAGTCTCCAGCCTCACCGGTTCCTCACCTCTTGTAGGAGCAGCGCCAAATCCTCTTCTAGGGCCTCGAACCCTGGGGCGGCAGAGCCCCGGGCGGCCAGAACGTAAGGACTCTCGCGGTGCACCTCCAGCCGCCCCCGCAGCCAGGCTCGGTCACCCTCTCCAGGAGACACGTCGATAGCAGCCAAGAGTGCCTTCGCCGCCCAAGGCTCGCGCGGGTCCGCGTCGGCGTAGGCCAGGAACAGTCCTCGCGAGAGGATCGGAGCTTGGAGGTCGTCTCGGGCGATCTCGCCGGCGGCGAACCAGCCCAGAGATTCTTCGAGCCCGAGCGCCGCCAGCCGGTCAACCTCGTCGATGAGCTCAACGAGTTCTTCGACCGCGGGCTGTTCCCCTGCGGGAAGTAAGAGGCCCCTGACCGCGGCCAGCTCCGCGAGATCCCTAGCCCGCACGAGACGAACCTTCGCGAGCCATAACCGAGCTTCACCTGCTCCCTCGCCGATGCCCCGAGCAACGGCCCAGGCGGCCTGTGACGCCGCCGCGGTGTCGCCGGCCTGTTCGAGAAGCACAGCACGTGTGAGCCGGATCCTGGCCCGACCCACCCGACCCCAATCCGCGGAATCCGCACCCGCAAGGAAGCCAGCCACGACCGACGGGCCCCACTGGAGCGCGGCCGCGTGCGCGAGCACTGCCACGGAATCGAGGCTGGGCGCCGCTTCGCTCGACTTCAGGAGTCGAGTAAGTGCTTCGCTCGCTCGCCTCGGCTCGTCGAGTTCGACGGCCCATCGTAAGCGGGCCAACCCGGCCTCTACCCGAGTCCCAGCGTCGACGCTCGGCGCACGATCGAGGTCCCACCATCCTCCGTCTCTTTGACCTTCTTCCAGTAGGATCCGGCCACGGAGCAGATGCCCATCGGCCAGGGCGGGCCCGGACGAGAGGCCATCCAGGGCTCGATTCACGAGTCGAAGGGCGCCCTCACGATCCCCGATCTGTTCAGCCGCCACAGCTCGGTACACGAGAATAGCGAGGCTGTCGCCGGGCTCCTCCGCTAGCGCTTCCGCGGTCTCGAATGCGGCCTGAGCCGCGCCAGTTTCGCCCATGCGCAACCGTGCCCGGCCCAACAGGAAGAGCGCATCCGGCGCCCATTGGCCCTCCGGATCTCGCCGATACCCCTCCGCAGCTTTGCGGATCACGTCCTGATAGCTGGCCGTCGCGAGAGAATCGCGACCTGCTCGCCGATGGGCCTCTGCTTGGTCGTAAGCCTGTTCTGCGTTGTAGATAGAGTTGTAGTACACACACCCATTCATGAAGAAACAAACCGTCATGATGACTGTTGCGGTCCGTATCACACTCCGTCTCCCGGTCCCCCGGTGCCGCTACCCGGCGGGTATCGCTCGAAGAAGCGGAGAACGGCACGCGCGATGGAGCGAGCCGACTCGTCCTGAAACCGTTCCTGAACGAGCAGCGGCCCTTCGTCCTCATTAGTCACGAAGCCGACCTCAACGAGCACGGACGGCATAACGGCGTTCGTAAGCACCGCGAACACTCCCTGTTTCACGCCACGGTTCGGTCCCGGATGGAAGTTGGCCATCTCCTCCTGAACGAACTCGGCTAACATTGCCGACCAATGCTGGTGATCGAGCGTGCGTAGCTCTCGGAGGATGAAGCCCAAGTCAGGCTCGGCATCTGTGTCGATGCTCTGCCCTTGAACCTGGAGCGGAGCATTCTCGATCGCCGCGACGCGTCGCTCGTGATCCGTCCTCGCCTCGGAAAGGAAGTACGTCTCGAAGCCCCGCACGGACCGATTGGTGAGTCCGTTCGCGTGTAGTGAAATAAACACTCCTGCCTGCTCGCCCTTCCATTCGGTCGCCTGATCACCTCGGTCCCAAATCGGGACGAAGGTGTCGTCATCCCTCGTCAGGTAGACCTTGATTCCAGGCTCACGCTCGAGAAGGTCCGCCATGATCAGTCCGATTCCGAGAGCGACGTCCTTCTCACGAACGCCATTTCCGAGCGTACCCGGATCCCCTCCGCCGTGCCCAGGATCGATGATCACGACCCGATCGCCTTCGTACTCAGGGGTGATCACTGGGTCTGGGTCAGAAGCCACGGGGTCGGTCGCGGGAGCCCGTTCGGTCTCGGTTAGGGCCTGCGGTTCACTTGGTGAGAGTGTCTCCACCACTGTGCCACCCCAATCCGCCGGATCGGCCGCCTGAAGTGTGAACGTCGGACCGTCGAACGCATACAGCTCCGAAATCCGTCGAGGGACGAAGTCGATGAGGAGTTGGAGCGGGACGAAGGTCTCCGAGTCCTCTCGGTACGGTGCGTCTGCGAGCTGAAGTACTTCTTCGTTCCAGAAGAAGAAGGGCGACCCCAAGCGCATGGTTACGATCACTCCGTGGGGTCCCGACAGCGCAATAGCGGTCTCAACCTCAGCTACGGACCACCCCAACTGCTCGAACACGCCGAGTTGCAACGCCGCGAATCCGCGCTCCATCGAAGCCGATACGAACTCCTCTACTCCATCGGCACGTTGCACCCGGACCTCGGGAGCAGCGTCTTGGGCGCGCGTGGGGCCGGCCCACGCTAGGGTCACCGCAATGGCCAGCGCAGCTCCGACCGTGCCGTACCTCATCGATTCTCCACCGCTCTGCGGGCGTCGAGGTCCTGCTGGCGGCGCTTTAGGTCTTCTCGCTTGTCGTACAGCTTCTTTCCGCGTGCCAACGCGATGGTCACCTTCGCAAAATTCCGAGAGAAGTAGATCTCGAGGGGCACCAAGGTGAGTCCCTTCTCCTCGACTTTCCCCATGAGGCGACGAATCTCGTCTCGGTTGAGGAGGAGTCGGCGGACCCGAAGCGGGTCAGCGTTGGCCCGATTGGCTTGCTGGTACGGATTGATGTGCAGGCTGTGCAGCCAGACCTGACCTCCCTCGAGGCGAGCATGGGCATCCTGAAAAGACACCTGACCGGCACGAATCGACTTCACTTCAGGACCCTTGAGTTCGATGCCGGCCTCGAAGGTTTCGAGGATCTCGAACTCATGGCGAGCCTTCCGATTCCGCGCCACGCTCTTTCGACCTGAGTCGCCCCTGTCCGTAGCCATTAGCAGGCCATTCCAGAGTGCGCGCACATCAAAAGATCAACACCGGAGTTCCGACGTCTACGAGGTGCATGAGTTCCCGGGCTGACTCGTTGGTGAGCCGAATGCATCCATGGGACACCCGTCGCGCCTCAGGATCCGGGTTAAGGAGAAGCCCGGGCTGATTCGTTCCATGGATCGCGATGCCAGCGCCCAAGAAGATCGCCGTATTGCCCATGATCCCGGCCATGATACGCGACGGGTGATCCTGAGGCGGCACAGGGGCGCCCTTTTCGATGAAGTGCCAGTCCGGGGCCTCCCACAACGGGTCCTTCTCCATGCGCTGGACCCGGAAAAGGCCACGGGGCGTAGAGAAGTTCCACTGATGCTCCTCCGTGTCGAGCCGGAACCCGGTCCCTGTGCCGGCCGGAGCCGACCATACCGAACGGATCCCGTCGAAGAGGAAAACTCTGTTCTCACCAAGATGCACGACGATGTAGGGTGCGTCGTGGTCAACGAGCGGCCGATCGACCTCGATCGCATGTTCGGACACATCAGCGCGAAAGCCCTCGGGCCCGCCCGACATGTGTGACGATTCCTGAGCCGCGGCCGGAGCCGAGGCAAGGAACAGGGCCAAGGGGAGGGTCCCTCTCATGGGCGGTTCTCAAAGCTCATGACTCCGGCTCTACTCGCTCGTCGCATGGTGTACACTTGGGCAACTTCGCCCCCGAGAATAAACCCTATCGACCCGTAATAGATCCAGAAAAACAACACCGCGACGGTGGCCAAATTTCCGAACGTAGAGCCGTAGTTCGCGACTCCTGTCGCATACCAGGAGAACGCCCATTTCAGGGCCTCGTAGAGCAAGGCCGAGAAAGTGGCTGCGACCCATGCCGTCGACCATGGGATACGGCGCGCTGGAAGGTACCGATACGCGAAAAGGAACAGCACCCATATGGAGACCAGCGCCAATACGTATCCGAGGATCCTCTCAGCCCACGAGAGCGTACTGGCGCCGAGTCCGAGCATGCCACCGCCCTGACTGACGCCCGTCTCGACCATGACCGTGACGCCAAGATTGAGCGTCACCAGCACAACTCCGACGATGACAGCCTGAACGTCGAAGATCTTCCCGCGAAGGATGCTTCGCTGTTGCTCGATGTCGAAGATCTTTCTCAGCACGACGCGTAGCGACGCGACAAGCCGAGTACTGACCCAAATAAAGAAGAGGGCGCCGAATACGGTGAAGCCCGTGCGCTGCTCCACTAATCCAGCTACTGGACCACGCAAGGACTCGACGACATCCAAGCCGCCTCCGGTGAGCGGGAGATTGTCCCCGAAGAGCGCCAGGACTGCGTCTGTGGGATCTGGGAAACGAGCACTCAGCACGTAGCCAGTCAGTCCAACTCCAAGGATGATCAAGGGGACCAAGGCCACGAGGACATTAAACGCGATCGCGCCAGCCATGAAGAAGATCTCGTCTTCTGCAGACTTGTCCCAAAGCCGGCGAAGGAACTCGCGGACCCGATAACGAAGGCTGTAATGCAGCGGCACGGGTGTGCCCTCCGCCATCAAGCCCTAAAGGCTCCTAGCGAGTTGGGCCCGTCCGCAACATGCAGAGGCCACTACTCCTCGGCCTCCGGCTCCTCAACCCCGGCGCCCACGGTATCACGGGCGGCATCGACACCCGCCCTGTAAGCGGCCTTCGATGTCTCGAGTTTCTTTTCGAGATCGCCGCGCGCGTCTTCAGCAGCCTGGCGCCCCGCGTCCACGGCCTGCTTCACAGTTTCGAGTCGGTCCTGGACACCCTCACGGGCGGTATCGAGGCGCTCTTCCAACTGAGCTTGAGCATCCTTCATACGGTCTTCTGCGGTGCTGCGCAGTTCGCGAGCGCGTTCCTTGAGCTCTTCCTGGGTCTCGGCACCCGACTTGGGGGCAAATAGAAGGGCCAAGCCCGCGCCGACGAGGGCACCGATCACGAAGGAGCCCATCTGGCCGCCTCCGCGGTCCCGTTCAATGACGATGTAGGGTTGTTCGTCGTGGTCACGCATGGTCTACCTCCCAACGTCTCATCCGCTCACCCGAACTAGGGTGGCCCGTATTCCAAAGTTAACGGTGCCCTTGAAGGCTATCTACCGGTCGGACCATGAGTTGCACGTCTCATACCACCCAGTCTGGGTCCGGCTCGGCGATCTCTGGTACCACGACACCTTCACGGCCCATCAGCCCATGTGTGAGCAGCTTCGACAGCTCAACGCCAGGTTGATCCATCGGGTTCACGCCATAGAGAGTTCCGGCGATCACTGTCGCGACCTCGAAGAGCATATACAGCTGTCCCAGAGCGAAAGCATCGATCTTGGGGAGGACGATCGTCGCGTTTGGTCGCCCTCCTCTCCGGAGCGCCTCTGCCGTGGCGCGTCGCTCTGTGGTCAGGAGTTCGGCCAGCGAGTGCCCGCCAAGGTAGTCAAGCGCCGGGATTTCAGGATGCCGGTCCGGTATGGTGACGTCGGCTTCGGCGTCATCGACGTCTACGAACAGCACCACCTTGTCGTGCGGACCTTCCATGAGCAGCTGCAACACAGAGTGCTGATCCGTCGCCCCGAGTGCAGGTAGCGGAGTCGGGCCGGTGGGCCTGTTGGTGCCGTCCAGTCGCTGCGTCTTGCCAAGGCTCTCCGCCCAGAGCTGCTGGAACCAGAGCGCCACGGCACGAAGTCTGTCCGCATAAGGCATGAGGACATGGACTGATCTGCCCTGCTCCGTGTCTGCGTGATGAAGCAGACTGGCGAGGATGCCTGCCGGGTTCGATGCGAGGTCCGTCGAGCGGCAGCGCTCCTCCATTTGGGCGGCTCCCTCAAGCAAAGCGTCGATGTCCACGCCACTTACGGCGGCGGGGAGCAGCCCGACCGCGGACAGAACCGAAAAACGCCCGCCCACGTTACTGGGTACGGGAAGCATCGGGATCCCTTCGGCATCACCGATCTGCCGCAACGCCCCGTTCTCGGGATCGGTGGTAAAAAGGAAATGACCTCGCGCTTTGTCAGAGCCCACTTCCTTATCGAGCCGGTCGCGCACGACCAGATACTGCGCCATCGTCTCCGCCGTCGCGCCCGACTTGCTGATGACGTTGAAGAGAGTCCGCGCCGGGTCGACCCGATTGAGTAGCGCCTGCAGGGTGTACGGATCCGGGTTGTCCACGACATGTAGCCGGGGATAGTGATCCCGTGCCTCGTCAGACCTCGAGTTCCAAAAGGGTCCCAACAGGGCGTCCCTCAGCGACGTCGCGCCCAGGCCCGACCCTCCGATGCCCAACACCACAACGTCCTCGAACCACTGCCCAAACCCATCGGCCAATTCCTTTACCTGCCCGACGTGGTCCGCCGCATAAGGCAGGTCGAGGAAGCCGAGCACTCCAGCTTCGCGCTGGGCTGCAACATCAACCATCGCTGCAGTGAACCGCTCAGCCATGTCGCCGCGAAGCAAGTCGGGAGATACCCCACCCTCGGTCTGCGGCGACATCAGATTTCCGAAATCGATCCGGATCGATGTCATGACGGCACCTCTACAATGAGTCCATCGTGGGCGGCCATGACACCGTCAGGCAGCCGCTCTTCGAGTTCAGCGTGTGTGACGCGATGGGTCAGGTGCGTCAGATAGGTCCGCTCCGCGCCTACTTCACGAGCAGCCTCGATCGCCTCTTCGATGTTGAAATGCGAAGGGTGGGGACGTCCGAACCAAAGCGCGTTCAGCACCAAGACGTCGACCCCCTTCAGGGCTTCTAGGGTCGTCGGAGGCAGACGCTTCCCGTCTGTGATATAGCCGAGCTTGCCGACTCTGAAGCCGTAAACGTTGGTCGGGCCATGGGGGACTAACAGGGGCGTGAAGCTCTCACCCACGATGCCGACAGGGCGCCCCTCTTCCAGCTCGTGCAGCTTCACACTGGGGATAGAACTCCCAGGCACGGCCTGAACGGCCTCGTCGAAGATGTACTCGAAGTATCGGGCAATCTTCTCCCGATACTCAGACGCAATGTAGGCGTCTACGTCGCCGCGACGGGCGGTGAACACACGTAGGTCATCGATGCCGTGCACGTGATCCGCGTGAATGTGCGTGAACCAGACCGCGTCCACTGCAGACACCCCCGCGGCGATCAGCTGGAGACGGAGTTCCGGAGGGGTGTCGACGAGCAAAGACCCGCCGTCCGTTTCTACCAAAGCTCCGTGACGGGTGCGCCGGTCTCTCGGGTCCGTGGACGAGCAAGCTGGACAGTCGCATCCAACCACGGGTACGCCAAACGAGGTGCCAGTCCCAAGAAAGGTCAATCTCACGGGGCTACGAGATCCGAGGGCGCCGCATCATACGGCTAGAGGCGCTCGAGGCGCATCGTGTTGGTCGAACCGGACTCGTAGAACGGGAATCCTGCGGTCACCGGAACCGAGGCACCTGGCTCACCGGCCTCACTTTCGATCACTGCCTGTCGCCCGAAGGCCGACTGACGCTCATACGACATCTCGACTTGGGCAGCCAACACCGGCCGGACCCCCCAAACGGCCGACAATTGCCGGTGCGTGTGTGGATCCGGGGTAACGGCAAAAATAGGAACCGAGGGTCGGTAAGACGAAACTAAACGGGCGGAGAAGCCAGACTTGGTGAGTACGATGATCGCTGGGGCCCCGACCCTAGCGACGGCGTCGACCGTGGCCGCCGCAACCGCGTGCTCACGCGGCGAAGCACCGCCTCGCGAATGCAAGCCTGGGTGCGTGAGATACCGCGGACCGCGTTCGAGAAAGCCACTTCTCTCGATTTCGGTGCCGATGCTCACAATGGCATCCAGCGCTTCAAGCGGATACTTCCCGACCGCGGTCTCTCCGGAGAGCATCACCGCGTCCGTTCCGTCGAGAATCGCGTTCGCGACGTCGGATGCTTCAGCGCGCGTAGGACGAACGTTCTCGATCATGGACTCGAGCATCTGAGTCGCGGTGATCACTGGCCGCCCGTAATAGTTGGAGAGTTGGATGATGCGTTTCTGAGCGAGCGGGACTCGTTCGAACGGGAGCTCCACGCCCAGATCCCCGCGCGCCACCATAACCGCGTCAGTCTCCGACAGGATCTCTTCGATCGCGCGAACCGCCTGTACCTTTTCGATCTTGGACACGACGAGGGCTCGCCCACCGACCCGACGCTTCAGGTCGATCACATCGTCGGCCGAACGCACGAAGGACAACGCGATGTACTCCGCCCCTTCTTCCAACGCAAAGTCCAAATCCGACAGGTCTTTCTCCGTCAGGGACGGAGCCTGCACGTTTACGAGGGGCAGGTTGATGCCCTTTCTGGGCTTTAGAAGCCCACCGCGCACGACCTCCAGTCGGGTCCGGTCCCCGGTGGTACCGGCGCAGCGGAGTTCGAAGCTGCCGTCGTCGAGCAAGACAGCGTCGCCTTCTTGGATCTCACTCGCCAGCGGCTCGTACGTAGTCGGGATCTCGTCCTCGGTCGCGACAGCCTGAGGAGCCATCACTACCATCTCTCCAGCCACCAACTCGATAGGAGCAGACAGTTTCCCCACGCGGATCTTGGGTCCGGACAGGTCGACCATGACCCCCACCGGGCGTCCGACTTTTTCTGAGGCAGCGCGCACCGCAGCAATAGAAGCCCGGTGATCCTCCCGAGAGCCGTGCGACATGTTCACCCGGGCCAGATCCAAACCCCGCTCGACCATCGAGAGAACGGTCTCAGGCGACGAAGTCGCCGGGCCCAGCGTGCAAACGACCTTGGTTCGGAGCATGAACTCGACACGAGGTGGTGGGGAGCGACCGTTCAGCCGCCTGGATAGGAATTGTGGTCGCGACCCGGAGAGCGGGCAACACCCAGGAGCGAGTACACGCGTGCTGTGAGGGGTGGCGCTGCAAGGACACCCCCGCTTTTATTCGGCCCTCCTTCACATTGTGACCACGAGGCGCCCGAAGGCGCATGGCCTACATCCATATACAAAGCGAGTCCGACAGCCAACGACTCGCCGACGACCTCAGTGGAGTGACCCAGTTCGCGCTCGACTGTGAGGCTGCTGGCTTCCACCGATATTCGGATCGCTTGTGTCTGCTTCAAGTCACAACTCCGACGGCGACGTACATCGTCGACCCGCTCGCGTTCGACGCATCGGATCTTTTTAGGACGGTGCTAGAAGATCCGGAGATTGAGGTTGTCATGCATGGCGCGGACTACGACCTACGTCTGCTCCTCCGAGATCTGGACATCACGCTGCGTGGGCTCTTCGACACTCAGATCGCGGCGTCGATGTTAGGACTCGAAGGACTCGGATTGGCCGCGCAACTGGCCGAGCGCTTCGGCGTGAAGCTCACCAAGAAGTATCAGCGCGCGGATTGGGCTGAGCGTCCACTCACGGAAGGAATGCTGGACTACGCTGCGAGCGACACGAGGTACCTGTTGGAACTACGATCCCAGATGGCGGCGGAGTTGGAAGTTGCTGGGCGGACCGCATGGGCGCAGGAAGAATGCCGCGCGCTGGAAGCGGCGGCAGTGGCACCCAAAGAGGTATCCGAGCCCGTGGATCCAGTGGCGCGCGTCAAAGGCGCCAGAGATCTTGATCCCAGGCAAGTACACGCCATCAGGGTAGCAGTCGAGTGGCGCGATGAGATCGCGAAGCGCCGTGACCGCGCAACGTTTCGTGTAGTCGGAGACGGCCCACTCATCGATGCTGTCGCACTCGCACCACACCGCGCAGAAGAGCTGGTCGACCTCAAGGGCTTCCCCGGCGGACTGGCCCGCAACGAAGGGAAGGAGCTGATCCGGCGGCTCCATGCAGTCACCGAACTCTCGGACGAGGAGATCGTCCCCTATCCAAAGCGAAGGGGTGGCCCGGGTCGAGCGCCGCCGGAAATCGAAGAGTTGGCCGACAAAATCAAGGTCGTCCGCAACCGCCGCGCCGACGAATTGGGCCTGGCCCGCGGATCGTTACTGAGCAACGCCGTGTTGCTGGAGATCGCGAAGGTGAGCCCCTCCTCCATTGAAGAACTCAAGGCGATTGACGGCGTGCGAAACTGGAAGGCCGACGTGGCCGGTGAAGAAATTCTGGCGGTCCTGACGAGCTGACCACAGCCGCTCTGAACGAAAAGGGGGATCCGGCGTCGAACGCCGGATCCCCCTTTTCGTATCGATCTCAGTCCGGCTAGTCGATCGCCGACTCTTCCTTCCGCTTGCAATCGATGCAGTAACGCGCATGCGGCAGGGCATCGAGGCGCTCGAAGCCGACCGCGGCCTGGCAGGTATGGCACTGTCCAAAATGTTTGGGATCGTTGAACAGCCTCCGAAGCGCCTCCTCGAGGCGGTAGAGGTAGCGGCCTTCCTTCGTCGCGGAGACGGCTGCCTTTTCGCGCTCCTGCGCCTCAGTGCCCTGGTCCGCCATGTGGTCTGTATAGGTGGACAGATCAGAGTCACCCGACTCCCGACCGGCCTTAGCCATCTGGTCAAAGAGCCCTAGTGCCTTGAGTGCACGAGCCCGCTCGACGAGCAGTCTCTTCTCAAGGTGAGAAAGCTGTTTCTTCGTGAGAGCCATGATCGCATCTCTGTCTAGTCAAACGTGATAGCCTGAAAAACTAACCAGGGGCCCCGAAAGCGTAAACGGTGGTCAGGACCCTACATAATCTACCAACGAATGAGCGCGGAACCCCATGTGAAACCGGACCCGAATGCGACGAGCGCTAGTAAGTCACCGCGCTCCAAGCGTTCCTCACGAATGGCTTCCGCCAACGCAATGGGAATCGTCGCCGCAGTGGTGTTTCCATAACGCTGAATATTGTTCACTACTTGGTCGTCGCGTAGCTGCAATCGCCGCTGCACCATTTGAGAAATCCGAAGGTTGGCCTGGTGCGGGACGAGCAGATCAATGTCCTCCGTGGTCAACTCATTAGCAGCCAATGCCTCGTGTACGGCCTCTGGCATCCGAGTGACTGCGTGCTTGAAGACCTCCTTGCCTACCATCATCGGATAGTGCCGACCCGCGGCGATATCCTCAGCCGAGATGCGTGGGTTGGACTGAGACGACGGCGACTCAGCCCAGAGCATCCGGGCGTGCTGCCCGTCCGAATGTATGTGCGTCGAGAGCACCCCTCTGCCTTCCTCCTCCGTCGCGGTCAGTACCGCGGCTCCGGCTCCGTCCCCGAAAAGGACGGCGAGATCTCGCCCGCGGGTCGTTAGGTCGAGTCCGGTGGATTGGATCTCCACACCAACGAGAAGGATTGTCTTGTACTGCCCAGAACGGATCCACGCATCTGCCACCGACAGGCCATAAACGAAGCCCGAACATTGAACTCTAATGTCGAGCGCTGGGACGCCCTCGAGTCCGAGTTCGTGTTGTAGAAACACACCTGTTCCGGGAAAGAATACGTCGGGAGTCAGCGTGGCCAACACAATCGCATCGACGTCCGAGGCAACCATTCCGGCGTCCTCAAGCGCCATGAGACTCGCGCGCTTGGCCATCTCTGTCCCAGTGAGACCGTCGGGGACCCATCGGCGCTCCTCAATCCCGGTCCGTTCCACGATCCACTCATTCGAGGTGTCCATCAACGCGGAGAGGTCCGCATTGGTCACAACTCTCTCGGGGACGTAGAAGCCGGTTCCAGCAAAAACGGTACGTGGCACAAATGCCTCCCAAAGGCGAACATGATGGGGATCTGGAAAGAACCGGTAGGGTACAGCCCGTCCCGATTCACTTTCGAAAGATAAGAAATGAGCGCCGACACTATCCAATGCCATCGCTGCGGAGCGGATGCAGCGAAGCTCGCGAAAGCTCCCTTCCGTACCGAACTAGGTGAACGGATCGCAAACCAAATCTGTACCAATTGCTGGCAGGAGTGGCTTCAGCACCAGACCTCGCTGATCAACCACTACGGTCTCGACCCGAGAGACCAGAAGGCACGCGCCTTTCTGTACGAGCAGATCGAAACCGTGCTGCTCGGTGACGGCGACGGCAAAGGCATCGACACGACGAAACAGGGCTCAATCGAATGGTAGGTGGGTTCGAATGGGCGGGAGTGCACGCGCCCCGCTAAGGGGTCGTTCACTCGGGTCCTTGGTCGCGGGCGTCTGTGGGTTCTTCCGGGATCTTGCGGTGTGGTGCTGCACGTTTTTCGCTCCTTCTCTATGCGAAGCGTAGCTTCGATACCCCTTAGCGCGACGCGCGCGCTCCCGCCCACTCGCTCTTGGGGTCACAAAAGCCTGTGCCCCCACGGCGCCGTTGTGACCCACACGACACAGCCGGAGGGGAGGACCGGCGGAGCTTTCGAAGGGGTATCGAAGCTCCGCTTCGCATAGCGAGCGGACGAGTAGCAATGGACCCCGGACACAGTGACCAGACGGCGCCACGACCCCGGCCCCCGCGAACGACCCCTTCGAAAGCTCCGCCGGGCCTCCCCGCAGGGCTCCCTACGCGAGCACTTCCTTTGCATGTCCCAAGGCGAACTCGAGATCTTCTTTCGAGATCGTTAGCGGCGGCGCGAAGCGAATCACCTGGTGGTGCGTCTCTTTGGCCAGGATCCCTCGTGCTTGGAGCGCTTCACAGTACGGGCGCGCAGTGCCGCTCGACTCCTTGATGACCACGCCGATCATCAATCCCTTCCCTCGCACTTCTTCAACGTGAGGGGAATCGATCTTACGGAGTTCGTCCATGAACCATGTGCCGAGCTCGTCCGAGCGTTTTGCCAACTCTTCGTCGAGAATCACTTCGAGCGAAGCGAGTCCAACCGCCGCGCCGAGCGGGTTCCCGCCGAAGGTAGATCCGTGATCCCCCGGTGTGTACATATCCATAAATTCCGCGTCTGCGATGGCAGCGGACACCGGATAGACTCCACCACCGAGCGCCTTTCCAACGATTAGGACGTCGGGGCGGATGCCCTCCCAGTCGTAACAGAACATCCGGCCTGTACGACCGAGGCCCGTCTGAATCTCGTCCGCAATAAGTGCCACGTTGTTGGCGGAGCACACCTCGCGCGCCTGGGCCAAGAACCCCTCTGCGGGAACCACCACGCCACCCTCGCCCTGGAGAGGTTCGACTAAGAAGCCGACGGTGTTCTCGTTGATGGCTGCCTCGAGCGCCTCGGCGTCGCCGTATGGGATCTCTACAAAACCTGGAGTGAACGGACCGAAGCCGTCTTTGTACTGTGCCTCTGAGGAGAACCCGACAATGGTCGTGGTTCGCCCATGAAAGTTGTTTTCACAGACGATGATCTCGGCCTTTCCCTCTGGAACGCCTTTCACCTTGTATCCCCACTTCCGGACCATCTTGATCGCCGTCTCGACCGCTTCAGCGCCCGTGTTCATTGGGAGCGCCTTTTCGAAGCCCGTCACCTTGCACAGCGTCTTCAGGAACGGACCCATCTGGTCGTTGTGAAACGCTCTAGAGGTCAGCGTGAGCATCCCCATCTGCTGAACCGCGGCGTCGATAATCGCGGGGTGCCGGTGACCTTGGTTGACCGCCGAGTATGCGCTGAGCATGTCGAGATATCGTGTGCCCTCGACGTCCCAGACCCAAGAGCCTTCACCCCGCTCAAGCACAACAGGGAGCGGGTGGTAGTTATGCGCGCTGAAATGGTCGACCTCTGTAAGGAGGCCCTCGGTCTTGGTCACTGTGGCTGTGCTCATGATCATATTCTCAGTGTTCACGTGAAAGCGGCGAACCGAGAATATGTATGTTTATGCGTCATAACGGAATAGTCTTCCGTTACTGAGCTTCCGCGTCCCTCAGATCAGCCTACAGGAGGATGCTCGGTCTCATCTACATCCAAGTAGAAAACATCGGGCCGCGCGTAGTGGCCGGTGACGTCGAAGTCGAACTTCGCTCGGCCGATCGCAGTCATGTCGAGTTCAGCCACCAAGATGCCCTCTTCGTCCCAAAGCGGCCCCGCCAGGCATTCCCCTAGCGGGTCGTAGATAGCCGACCCTCCTCGGCACAACGTCTCAGGCCAGGCGTTCAACTCGTCCTTGATCTCGAGATCGTCGGGATACATGTCGCGGTGGACGAACTGGTTACATCCGAGCACAAAACAGCGCCCCTCGAGCGAAATGTGCTGAAGGGTCGACTGCCATCGATCGCGCGCATCTGCGGTTGGGGCCAGATAGATCTCGACCCCTTTGCCGTACATCGCCATCCGCGCGAGCGGCATATAGTTCTCCCAGCAGATCAGACCTCCGATGGTGCCGAGTGGGGTATCGATAGCGGTTAGCGTACTGCCGTCCCCCTCACCCCAGATCAGTCGTTCCGCAGCGGTGGGCTTGAGCTTCCGGTGCTTGCCTACGAGCTCGCCCTCCGGACTGATGTAGAGCAGCGTGCAGTACAGGGTGCCTCGGCTATATGTGCTGTCTCGTTCGATGACCCCGACACATAAGAAGACATTCGCCTCGGCTGCGGCCGCGCACATCTGATCCACTTCTGGTCCTGGGACATCGATGGCCCCGGCATGATACCGACCAAAGGCGCGCCGACCTGGCTCGGAGCGGCCGCCAACCGCGGTACCAAACGCCAGACCCCACGGGTATCCACCCACATAAGCTTCTGGGAAGAGCACGAGATCCGCCCCTCTAGAGCCAGCCTCTGCGGTCATCGCGCACACCTTGGCCACGGCGGCCTCAGTGTCGAATGGGCATGCCGCCGCTTGTACTACCGCAACGTTGACGGTCGAAGAGTCAGTCATGGGTGGATCATCCTCCAGAGTAAATCAATTCCGTCACGACCTGCCCCACGATTCCGAGGGTCCGCGCACTGACGTTCGCGGGCGAGTCGTTGGGTGTGTGCCAGAAGGGATTGGTGGGCCCACCATAAGTGAAATCGATCACGTTGGCAGTTGGAAGGCCCGCCTGAATGAGAGGGACGTGATCGTCATTCAAGCGGACGCCGAGCGATTCCGGAAAGACGTCCGCGTGACCCAGACGGGCCGCAGCCCTCCAGACCTTGCTCACGACGACACTCGCGGCCTCTTGGGAATAGGGCTCGACCAAAAAACTGGGATCGGAGTCACCCACCATATCGAGCAAGACTCCGTACATGGGTCGCGCCCCGGGCAGATCTCCGCCAACGAGCAACTCAGCGTAGTGGCGGGCCCCTATGAACATGTCCACCGCATCAGGGCCGTAGTCTTCCCCGTCCAAAAAGAGCAGGTCGACACCGAGAGGCGGCGGATTCTCGGCTAGAAGCCTGGCGAGCTCGAGTAGCACGGCCGTACCCGAAGCGCCGTCGTTCGCGCCCGGAGGCGGGATATCTCGCTCGGCCTGGGTCGCGCCTTGGTCCGACTGGGGCCGCGTGTCCCAGTGCGTGAGAATCAAGATCCGTCGTTCCATCTCCGGGAGGAAACGTGCCGTGAGATTCACGAGGGTCAGCGAATCGTCGTACGTCGTGATGTACGAAAACGTGTCAGCAACGAGGTCGGGCGCCAGTGACGCTAGCTCCTGCGTCATCCATTCCAGCTGGACGACGTGTCCCGCGGTCCCTGGAATCCGAGGGCCGAACATGACCTGCCGCTCGACCTTGGCGAACGCACGTTCGCCATCGAACTCTGGACTGCCCGGAGTGGGCCCTGGAGGTGCACCCGCATCCAAACAACCGAACGACGCGGCGGCGAGAGTAAGAGCGAGCGGGAAGGGTTTCATCGTGGGTGGGCCTCGGCTATCGACGTGTCGTGGGGTCGTTCCGATACACCAGGCCAGCTCGCATGACGAACCGCACCCGACCGAGCGCACTCACGTCTTCGGATGGGTCACTGTCAACGGCGATGAGGTCCGCTGCAAAACCCTCTACGAGCGAACCGACCGCCCCCCCCAAGCCGATGGCTGCTGCCGCCAATGAAGTGGCCGACACAACCGCATCCATGGGGTCCTGCCCACCTTCCTCGACTCTGTACACGAGTTCCTGGTAGTTCCGCCCATGTGAACCGGCGACCGCGTCTGTGCCGAACACCATTTTCAGTCCAGGCACGGACAGTCCCTGACGAAACACCTCGAGGGCCAACGGCTGGGCCCGACGCATCTGCGCGAAGCCCTCCTCGGTGTAGTTCCCCACGCCGACGAAGTGTTCGGCGTTCTCGAAATAATTCCGGAAGACCAAGTCGATGTTTGGATCGAGGTAGACACCCCGCTCCGCCATCAACTCGAGAGTCGGCCGATCCAGAAGCGCTCCGTGCTCCACTTGTGAGCAGCCGGCGTACACGACGCGCCGCACGGACTCGGGGTCGTAGGCATGCACGTAGGAGCGGAGCCCCAGTTCGGATGCGCGACCGCAGGCGGCATCGAGTTGAGCCTGGGACAGCGTCGGGACACCACCGTCCCTGATGCTGCCCGAAGCGAAGATCTTGATGGCGTCTGCACCTAGTTCGGCCATGCGGTCCACGTGCTGACGAATCTCAGCTGGAGAGCCGGTCCGGGCAGTCACCGCCTGGATCGAGGTCAGAATGCGGGGACCTGGGACTTGGCCCGAGGCAATCGCTTCACGCAGCGGAATGTCCACACCAGCCCCCAGACTCAGGGCCGTTGTGACACCGCCACGGAGTGTCTGCCAGGCGTTGGCCGCTGCATAGAGCGCCGCGTCTTCTGCCGTCTCTTCTACCCTCCCGCTGTGCGTCTTGTCGGTCTCTCTATCGAAGTGCCACCCGATATGCACATGCGTATCGATGAGCCCAGGCATCAGGGTGAGGTCGCCCAGGTCGTAACGGACATCGCCTGCCACACTGCCGCCTGCCTCGATCGCGACAATGACACCGTCGCGGATTACGACGTCGCGGTCAGCCCATTTTGCTCCACGACCGTCCAAGACGGTGGCTGCGCGCACGACGACCGTCTGCTGTGCTCCGACACTTGCCGGCGACACGGCAAACAGCAGGGCGAGACAGATTCTGACACTCGTACCGAGACGCATTGGCTTCAATCCAAAGAGGGCTGGGCTCAGAGCCACAGCCTACGTCGCCGGCCCGGAAGCTCGCCAGTCGTGGATCAAAATAAGAAGAGGCCCGTCCGGCGAACCGAACGGGCCTCTCGTGCTCCTAATGCGATGCTATCGCATCCGTATCAACCGCACTCGGAGTAGCCGCAGATGTGGCATTTCTTGCAGCCTTCTTCGAACGCAAGGTGGCCTGTGCCGCACTCCGGGCAGGTGCCCATGTCGAAAAGCTGGGCACCGGAGTCATACGACGACGATGCCTCTGGCTGAGTGCCTCCAACTGCGGGGGCCGGCGCCGTCAGCGGAAGTGCCTCCTGAATGCCTTCTTTTTCCATCAGGTAACGCTCAATGGCCTGTCCAACCGCATCAGGCACGGACAGCACCTTGTTCGGTCCGAGGCCGACCGCACGGTCGCACGAAATACCTCTGAGCTGATCCTTCACCCGTGTGATCGGGATGCCTGACCGCAACGCCAACGACATGAGTCGGCCAATCGCCTCGGCATCAGCCATGGCAGCACCACCGGCTTTACCCAAGGTACAGAAGACCTCGAAGGCCCTTCCCGTCTCGTCTTCGTTGATGGTGACGTAGAGGTCACCGAGCGGTGAGTTCATCTTCATGGTGAACCCACGGAGCGCGGCGGGGCGCTGACGCTTGTGGCGCGCAGCACCGCGGGTCACGTCCTGATCCTGCAGCTCGTGCTTCACGCACTCCACTTCAATGCGGAGGTTGTGCGCTTCTTCGCGGGCATCCGCCAAGGCGTGCTCGAGCTCAGAGATATCGGCCGCGACCTCATCCGACACATCGGCCTGAGTGGTCTTTCCTGTCGACAGGACCTGACCTTCGCGAGAACCGTCGCGATAGACGGTCACGCCCTTGCACCCGAGACCGAAGGCGAGCTCATAGATCTCGCGCACCTGCTCTTCCGTTGCTTCACGCGGGAAGTTGGTCGTCTTCGAGATGGCTGAATCGCAGTGCTCCTGGAACGCAGCCTGCATCCGTACATGCCACTCAGGCGGGATGTCGTGTGCGGTGCGGAAGATCCGCTGAATGTCTTCCGGTACTTCGTCGAAGTGGATGTGTCCTTCGTTTGCGATGTTCTCCATCAACTCCTCAGAATACCAACCACCCTCCTGAGCCATGCGTACGAAGTCGGGGTTCACATCAGGCATGAGCGAACCCGCCTGGTTGCGCATGAACGCGACGGCGAACAGCGGTTCAATGCCTCCAGAACAGCCGGCGAAGATCGAGATCGTCCCGGTCGGAGCCACCGTCGTCAGGTTGCAATTGCGGAGATTACGCTCCGGCCGAATCCGCGACCCGTCCGCCCTCACTGCAGCCTTGTCAGCTCCCCAGATCGACTCTTCCCACGCGGGGAAGACGCCACGCGTCTCCGCCAGCTTCTCAGATGCGTTGCGAGATTCCTCGTTCAGGAACTCCATGACCTTACGACCGAGGTCCACACCTTCTTGGGAGTCGTACGCGATGCCGAGGCGCACGAGCATGTCAGCCCAGCCCATCACACCGAGACCGATCCGGCGAATGTTCTGAGCGAGGTCGTGGATTTCGAGAAGCGGATAACGGTTCGCGTCGATCACGTTGTCGAGGAAGTGCGTCGACAGGTGAATGACGGTGCGAAGCGCCTCCCAGTCGATGCCCTCGTCGGGATCCACACCGGGGCGGGCTTCGTCCTTCACGAACTTGCTCAGGTTTACGCTACCCAGGTTGCACACGTCGTACGGAAGGAGCGGCTGCTCACCACACGGGTTCGTGGCTTCGTAGCTGCCCAGCGCCGGAACCGGGTTGTACTCGTTGGCACGATCGATGAAAAAGGTGCCCGGCTCACCTGTGAGCCACGCACCGTGAATGATCATCTGGAAGATCTCGCTCGAGTTCTCCTGCCCAACGACTTCACCCGTCTTGGGGTTCACGAGGTCGTATTCGGCGCCGGCGGAAACTGCATCCATGAAGGCGTCTGTGATCGCGACAGAGATGTTGAAGTTCGTGATCTGCGTCGTGTCGTTCTTGCACATGATGAACGACCGAATATCGGGATGGTCGACACGCAAGATGCCCATGTTCGCACCACGCCGCGTACCACCCTGCTTCACCACATCCGTGCTCGCGTCGTACAGCTTCATGAACGACACCGGGCCGGAGGCTACACCCATCGTAGACCGGACCGTCTCACCCTCCGAGCGCAAACGCGAAAAGCCGAAGCCGGTTCCACCGCCGGACTGGTGCACGAGTGCCATGGACTTGAGCGTGTCGTAAATCCCGTCCTGGCCGTTCGACAGCGCATCTTCCACCGGAAGAACGAAGCAGGCGGACAGCTGCCCGAGCGGTCGGCCCGCATTCATGAGCGTCGGAGAATTCGGCTCGAACTTCCCGTTGATCATCAGGTCGTAGAACTGGCGTGCGACCTCGTCCACGACAGCCTCAGACGCGCCGTACCCACCGTCGACATCAGCGATCGTGCGCGCCACTCGCCAGAACATCACCTCGGGCTCCTCGATCGGGACGCCTTCGGGATCCTTCTTGAGATAGCGCTTTCCGAGCACGATGCGTGCGTTTTCAGTCAGCTCCGCAAAAGGTAGATCCTCTGGGAGGACGTCGTCGAAGATCTCGGGATCGCTGGGGGGGCGAGGCTGGTGGACACGCGGCATGAGGCGGCAAGGCTCCTGTGGAAGAACTGGTGGAAAACACTGTAAAGAAGAGTTGAAAAACGGCGGAAACCCTACCCCGTCGCACTTTTTGTGTGGAAAAACCCCTCAACCCCACTAGATGTTGGACAGTGACCATAGTACGAGCCCAATATGTTGGGGTCAAGGGAAAACGGCAAAACACGCAAAATCGACTCAAAACCGCCCCGTCTTCGGTTTTTGTTCGGCAACATGGCCCGCGATGACCGGATGTGCAACTCCGCGACAGTCCCACAGGGGGGTTCCCTAAAACGGAACCCCGATTCTGAGATAGATGCGGGCACCGTCACCCTCAACCAACGGGAGGGCAACGCCAGTGCGAACGCGCATGCTCACCCTATAGAAGGTCAGCACCTGAGCGGTTATTTCGGCCCCGACTGATATAAGCGGGTCGCGCCGCACGTTGGCAAAGCCGGACGGAGAGGCATCCGGGCCCCATGCGTTCCCAGCGTCAGCGAAAACCGATCCGAAAACGCGGTCGAAGTGCAACGGCCAAGCGCCAAGGCCCCAATTGAAGAGGGCCAGCGGGACTCGGTATTCCGCGGAGGCCGACCAGGCATAACGGCCGGACCGAATCGACGTTCGATAGCCCCTCAATGGAAGAAAGATCGGGGAACCCCCGAAGAGATTTGTACCCGTCACGGTCTCCCCGGACCCCGAGGCGCCCCCGACATCGAAATATCCGATATCTGCACCGGGGCCGTGGGCCACACCGAAAGTGCCACGGACTGCGAATACGTGTGAGGCGAAGCCGGGTCCATCCACCGGCAGGTAACCCTGCACTCGCCCAATGACTTCGTCCGTCGACCGATCGCTTCCGACCACCCCAGCAAGAGAGTCCGGCAGACTCAACTCGTTGCGGACACGAGCGCGCACGAAGAGGGAGGCTCCGCGCGCACCGCCCATCTGAAAGGAGTGCCCGCGGGCAGTACTGACATAAAACGAAGCGCTGAAGTCGCTCAGCTGCGTGCCTGGGCGGTTGAGCTTGTACACGGCGGAGGGTTCGAGCGCGTCATCGAGAAGCTCTCGATCCTCCCAGACGACTCCCCCGGAAAACGACAGTGAGGTGGAGCGGCGCCACGACGGCCGGGAAAACGAGACGGAGGCCGATACGCTACGCTCACGCTTGAGCACATAAAGAGTGTCCAATGGAGCACCCTGATTTCGACGAGCCAGCCGGGGTCCATCGTCGTCCCAGCGCTGAGACGCACGCAAACCGAGGACAGGATTCCCGAGCCCGGAGTACATGTAGGACAGGCCCCCTTCCGCCTTACCGCCGGTAGTGAAGATGCGCGCCAGAGCACCATACGCATGGCGGCCAACGAGATCGACCCCACCGGTTTGAGCCCCCACGGCGTAACCAAGGAGTTCACGCCCCGGGATGAAAACGTCGTCGCCCTGCACGGTGCGCGTCTCGACCGGCACCCTCAGAATTGGTTCCCAATACGTCGGGAGGAGCGTCGAGAGTGGAGAATAGTCCTGAATCTCGCCGTCGGCGGATCCACGAGCCGGCTGCGCCCCTCGGGGTGCGAACCGCTGATCTGCTGTGGGAGCAGGCGCGAGTCCAGCAGGATCAAAAGCGACGCGTTCCACCTCCCACCCATCCACATGATATCCGGAGAAGTACAGCCATTCGCCAGAAGGATCGAGACTCGGATACGCAGCGCCAGTGCGGACGTTGGTCAGCAGGACCGGTGTCCCTGCCTGCCCAGACTGGGGATCCACGGGTGCGCCGAGCACGTTCAGGATCCCCGTGCGATCTGAAGACCAGACGATGTAGTTCCCGTCCGCGCTCCAATCCGGGGCCCCATCCAACGCTCGGTCGCTGGTGACCTCATGTACGACCCGGCCCTGGGCATCTAGGATCACCACGTCTTGATTCGCTCCCGCTGTCCAACGCGTCACAGCGATCCAGCGGCCATCCGGTGACACCGATGGGAACGTCCAAAGGACGTCATCACTCGACGCAACGAGGTCCTCGACTTCTCCGTTAGAGAGATCGATCCTCACCAAGGAGGTGGTACCCTCACCTTCCGCCACGGCGATCGCCCAGGAGCCGTCTCCACCAACCGAAGGGTGGGTCAGCCTGGCGCCTGTCGTGACACGCGTCACCACGCCGCTCTGGCTCACGAGATACAAGTCACTGAAGGCGCGGTAACGGTCTCCGAACTCAAGCTGCGCAAAGAGCACGTCACCCGTGGGTGTGAAGTCGAACGTTGCGAGTTGATTGGTGCGCGTGAGCGTTCGCTCCTCCGAACCATCTGCGTTCGCCAAGACCAGCTGCTGATCTGACTTCGCGTTCGACCGCACGTAGACCAGCGCGGATCCATCGGTAGACACCTTAGGATGCAGACCCCATCGGGCGTTGTTCGTCAGCCGCTCGGGCGCGGAGATCGCTCCGAGTGACGCGAGTTCACTGTCGAGTCCTTCGGCTTCAGACCGAGCCTGATCGGCCCATGCAGCCCACTCATCGGACAGCGACACGCCGAACGAGCTTCTCCCTGCGGCGTCCAGCCGATACGGGATCCACTGCCCGGCCACAGCTTCGATGAACTGGTCCATCCGCTCGTCGCCATACTTGTCCAGCAGGTGCTCGAAGAAGAGTGAGCCGTATGCGTAGGCGCGCGTCCCTTCCGGCCATTGAGGCGAGCCTCCGGCTGCCTGCCCGATCGATTCGAATCGGCCTTCGAGCGCCGCTGTACGCAGTACCATGTCGTGGTATGTGCCACGGACCCGACCCGCATCCGTGAGCTCAGATTCGTACCATGTCGCGAGCCCTTCGGAGACCCACCTGGGAACCGCGGACGCCGGGAAGAACGGCCAGGGTGCGTTTACGCGACCAAACACGCCACGCGCGAGGTCACCTACCCAAGTGCCAGTTCGGTCGAGGTGTACGACATGGGCCAATTCGTGCGTAATGACGAGTTCGAGCCAGTCATCGAAGTAGCCGAGTGCCAAGTCGTCGACCGGTGGCCGCGCATAGACCGTAATCCGGTTAGACGGAGTGTACTGGGCGAATCCGTTCGACATGTCGATGTGATCCGTAAGAAGCACATCGATGAGTCCATCCGGCGGCTCGGAGAACGCGCTCGACAGCTCTTCAAAGGCGCGCTCCGCACGGTCTGCGGCGGCGCGACCCATTCCTTCGAGCCTCTCCGGGAACGTCACCCGGAAGTGTTCTGTCCTCAGCGTACGCCAGGTCTCATCGGGGGGAACCTGAGCCGAGAGCGGTGCTACGGAGGCGAGCGAGAGCATCATGACCGTCAGGAGCTTGATAAGCCCCGACAGGCACGCCACCCTTCCAATACGCATAGGCTTTCTAATCAACGACCATGTCTCCGACAAAGAACATCTGGTACCGCATCGGCTACGCACTCGAGCAAGCTCGTCACGGCCCCCCGGCTACGACCCGCTCTCTGCGTGGATTCGCGGAGCGTGCAACGGAACGTAAAGCCGGGAAGAGCCCCAAGAGTGCCTCCCCAGCGGCCTGGCCGACAGCCGACGACCTGATTACGACCGGCCTCGACACGGTCGTGGCCAAGGCTCTGGATGGATGGAAGCCGCGGCGTGTCTCGGGTCTCGCGCGAATGCTTCGTGCTGGAGCGGCCGGCGCTGCGGCGGCACTTTTCGTCGAAATCGTCGGTCCGCTCCTCAAAGGAGAGAGGTTCGTTGGAGCTATCGACCGAGGAACGGGCGAGAAGATGTTGGTCGGTGCAGGCCAAGGTCTCGTGTACGGAGCGGTGATCGAACCCAGGGTGCCGGGTCCGGCCCTCATGAAGGGTGCGTTGTACGGCTCCGCCGAATACGCGGTGGATCCTATGGGCGGCCTCTCTCACCTGCTCCGCGGACACTCGCCGCAGGGCAAACTGCCGATCGTCGGTGCGCTGCTCGACGACCTCGACCCCCACGACCGCGCCTACGTGGAACACGTCATGTTCGGCATCGCACTGGCCGTCATCTATGGGTCGAGTCCATCGAGCAACGGAATTCGCATCGAAGTCGACGACGAATAATCCGCACTGGCCAAAGCGCCGATGACGGTTCGGTCGGGGCATTTGCCAATACGGACTTCTTCCCCTCCTCCGCCAGATGCTCCCCGTTGGGTAGCAGCGCGAACACCGAAGAGATAGGTCGGAGCCTGCGGGTCTCCGAAGGTCCTCACGGAGCAAAACGCCTCCGGATATCGCGAGAGCGCAGAGCCCAGGTAACGGCCCGCAAGTCCGTCCCACCGGTCGAACAGTACTAGACCCGCCCCGAGGGCATCGGCTTCTGCAAGATGTACGGCGGGATCTTCACTGAATGGGAAGACCCTACTCGGGACTCCCGAGAGCACGAAGAACATTCTGGGCTTCCGAGAGAGAACCACTGAGCCGTCGGGCGCGGCTTCACCGATCCAGGTAGCCGCCGCGGCAAAGTCCTGCTGGCCGGGGCCGTAGCACGCCCATGGACCGTTGGCCCGCGTCGCTAGCACACACGCCGACGCCTGATCAACGGAAGACAACCACGACTTCCCTGCGGGCAGAACGACCACAGCCATCGCGACGACGGCCAACCCCCTCACGCCCCAGCTCCCCACGTGCCCGCCAAGGAAGCGCAGCATGGACGCAGCATACAGAAAGAACACCGGATAGAGGGGCAAGGCGAAGCGGTCGCCCGACCAGACCTCCGGCCAGAGGAGGATGAGCCCTCCATAGAGAGGCACGAAGAGTTCGGTGACTCCGATGCCCTTCCGGGCCTGCCGCACCCAGCCGGCCAGCGCCAACGTTGTCAGCACGACACCAAACAGGAGCATCGCTCCCCCTTCCCGCACGCCAAGGATGCCAGCAGGGCCGTGTAGGCTGACGTATCCCCAAGCATTCCCAACCACGCGGCCCACGAGCCCAGCGGCGTCAACATTCCCCAGTGCGGGCTGATAGGGATCGACCATCCATAGCTCCGCCCCGTAGTCACCTACTCCCTCTCCACGTCCGCGTAGCCACCACAGCAGCACCGGAATTCCGAGGGCGGCCGTGCTGGCGCCGAGCGCCTTCCACTTCTTCCGCAGCACGAGCCACGCGACGAGCGCCACCAACAGAGGGAGTCCCGCGGATCTAGTGAAGTATGCGAGTCCGACCGCGACCACTCCGCCGACCAGCGCCGCCCTTGGCGCGCCTTCTTCTTCCGACCACTCTAGGAGCCAGAGTGCGGCCACGGTCAAAGCGACAAAGAGAGGGTCCGACAGAATCCAATGGCTGTAGTAGACGACCGCTGAGGAAACTGCCAAGGCCATCCCGACTCCCATAGCGGCGAGCGTTCCAAGACGTCGCTCAGCCCACAAATACGTACAGCCCACACAGGCAACAGTGGACGCGGCCGTGACCAGCTTCAGAGCAACCCATGTCCGAGCCCCAAGGAGAACGAGCACGGCCAGCAATCCTGGAAAGACCGGTGGGTATTTCGTATGTGGCAGGCCTGCAGGATCGAAAGCCTCGGTATAGCTCCCATCCACAACAAGCGAATAGGCAAGCGAGACATAGGCCGCGTTGTCCCCTCCGGTGTGGGGAGCAGGATTGAACGCTGCCCCAACGATGACCGTTGAAAGGAAGAGCGTGACCCCAAGAGGAAGCCACCTCAGATTGCGCTTCTTGGTGTCGTCGGGTGCGTCGTCCGGAGTCTCCTGGCCCAACCTACGGCTCATGGTTTCGCTCCAAGCACCTGGGCCACCTGCCCATCTTCTTCGGCCAATAGAGCTGTGGCCTCATCCGACGAAACACCGAGCCTGCCCATCACCAGAGCGACTTTCACACTGCCCTTGGACTGGTCGAGAAGCGCAGTCGCCTCTTCTCGGGTGACCCCGGCCATCTCACACAGTATCCGCTCTCCACGGTCTTGCAGCTTGGCGCAGGTAACTTGCAAATCAACCATCAAATTCCCGAAGACCTTCCCCATTCGGATCATCGCGCCTGTCGTGATCGTGTTGAGCACGAGCTTGGTGGCAGTTCCCGCTTTCATGCGAGTCGATCCTGTGATGACCTCCGGGCCGACCAGTGGGGCGATCACGACGTCGTGCAACGTGCGGAGTTCGTCCGAAGGCGGAGTGCACAACAAGAAGCCAGTCGCCGCACCGAGTTCTTTAGCACGGGCGAGGGCACCATGCACATAAGGAGTGGAGCCCGAAGCGGCGATTCCCAATACGAAATCCCGCCCGTCCACATCGAGTGCATCGACGGCAAGCGCTCCGTCCTTCGGATGATCTTCCGCGCCCTCCTGAGACTTCACCAGCGCCTCGAGTCCTCCTGCGATCACACCGCGCACCATAGACGGGTCGGTGCCGTACGTGGGGGGCATCTCGGAAGCATCGAGCACGCCGAGCCTCCCCGAGGTGCCAGCTCCCACATAAACGAGTCGCCCGCCGCCTCGAAACGCTCGCTCAGCGAGCGTCACGGCTTCCGCGATCGCAGCTCGTTCGGCACCCACAGCCTCCGCGACTCCACGGTCTTCGGAGTTTATCAGGTCGACGATATCCAACGGATCGAGCTCATCGATCTTCATCGACTGGGGATTGCGCTGTTCTGTGAGGCGGGGATCCCGCATGGGCGCTTGTCGGTAGATTGAGGCGGACAGATCTTGTCGGGCACCCAAACAGTACCCCAAGGCGCGTGAGCGCGGCAACGCGCGAAGTACGCTACACCGCATTCCCCAACATGGGCTCATCCATGCTTCGTACGACTCGTCTCATCACCAACCTCTCCATTCTCGCGGCGCTGACCATCATCTCAGCGACGGCATGTTCAGACGTGGAACCTGCCGACGCTCCGCTCTTTGCCGCCGGGTGGTTGTACCGGACCACACCAGAACCGGTAACGGCCGCCAACGGCATGGTGGTGACAACGGATGAGCTCGCGAGCCGCGTCGGCGTGGACATCCTCGAAGCCGGCGGAAACGCGGTCGACGCTGCGATCGCCGTACAGTTCGCTCTGGCTGTCGTGAACCCGGAGGCAGGCAACATCGGCGGGGGCGGCTTCATGATGGTGCGCATGGCGGACGGCTCATCGGCTGCACTCGATTTTCGTGAGAAGGCCCCGATGGCTGCCACCCGCGACATGTATCTGGACGAAGACGGCAACCTGACAGACAAGTCGGTCGCGGGGCATCTCGCGGTAGGTGTTCCCGGATCTGTCGCTGGCATGTGGGCTGCCCACGAACGCTTTGGCTCCATGAATTGGACCGCACTCGTCGAGCCCTCTGTGCAACTCGCGAACGGCTTCCCGGTGCGGCAACGCTTCCTGGGCTCCTTGAGCAGCACGATGGTGGACGCACTCTCTCGCTTCCAGGCTTCCGCCGATCAGTTCCTCCCGAACGACGGAAGTCCGCCGGCCGTCGGCGACACACTGCATCAGCCTGACCTAGCGGTGACCCTTGGGCGTATACGCGACCAAGGACCGGACGGCTTCTATCGTGGGGAAACTGCAGATCTGATCGTTGCAGAAATGCAGCGCGGCGATGGGATCATCACACATGAGGATCTCGAATCTTACACCGCCGCCTGGAGGGATCCAGTTTCCTTCACTTATCACGGCCACACGGTTCTCTCAATGCCACCGTCTTCGTCGGGCGGGGCCACGATGGCGGAGATGGCCAACATACTGGAAGGGTACGACCTGTCCGCCACAGGTTGGAATTCGACGGAGTCGATCCATCTTCTCGCGGAAGCGTGGAAGCGCGCCTACGCGGACCGAAACCACTACCTAGCCGACCCTGATTTCATCGATATGCCGCTCGAGCGAATGACTTCGGCGGCGTATGCCAGGGAGCGTGCCAGTACAATCTCCCACGGTGCAGCCACCCCGTCCTCCGAGATCGGTCCAGGGATGGAGGAAGGCCCGAACGAAGGGGAGAACACCACGCACTATTCGATCGTCGACGCACAAGGCAATGCGGTCTCGGTGACCACCACGATCAACTCGTGGTACGGCAGCAAGGTGACCGTGACCGGCGCCGGTTTCGTGCTCAATAACGAGATGGATGACTTCGCTGCAAAACCAGGAACCCCGAATCAGTTCGGGCTCGTCCAAGGCGAAAACAACGCCGTCGGCTCAGGAAAACGGATGCTGTCCGCGATGACGCCGTCCATCGTCGTGGGGCCTGACGGAAAGCTGAAAATGGTGACCGGCACACCGGGCGGCTCAACGATCATCACGACGGTCTTCCAGACGATCTCGAATGTCATTGATCACGGGATGAACGTCGTTGAGGCCGTCCAGGCACCGCGCGTCCATCATCAACATCTACCGGATCAGATTTACTTCGAGCCGGCGTCGCTCGGACCTGCCACGCGGCTCGAGCTCGAGGCCCTCGGACATACGACGGTCGAGCGTGGAGACGTATCCGGTGACGCCCAGATGATCCTCATCGTAGATGGTGTGCTTACCGGTTGGTCGGACCCACGGCGCGGGGGTCGTGCGGTTGGGCATTAGGTAGAGTCCTCCATGGGTGAACTGCGCACGATTCTTCCGTACTTCCGACCGTACATGCGGTCGTTCTACTGGGGAGTGGTGCTCGTTTTCTTCGCGAATCTGTTTCAGATCGCGGGCCCCTACCTCATCAAGTTGGCCATCGACAGCCTGTCCGAACCGGGAACGACCGCTGGGCGTATCGGATCATACGCCGGGCTCATCGTCCTCGCGGCCCTGTTCGGGGGCGCGGCCCGATACGGCATGCGCGAACTGCTCAACGGCATGAGTCGCAGGATCGAGTGCGACCTGCGGGACAACTTCTTCCGACACCTGCTGAGTCTCGACGCAGCCTTCTACAACGTGACACGGACCGGCGACCTCATGAGCCGCGCCACGAATGACACGCTCGCGGTGAGGATGGCAGTCGGTCCGGCAATCATGTACACGGTGAACACCGCTGTGAGCTTCGTGTTCGCCTCCTCGCTGATGATCTGGCTGAGCCCCAAGCTGACCCTGCTCGCCATGGTCCCGATGGTCGTTCTCCCACCGTTCGTGATCGGGTTCGGCCGAATTATCCACCGCAGGTTCGAGGAGATTCAAGAGCAATTCTCGTCCCTGTCGACCTTTGTTCAGGAGAATCTGACCGGGGTTCGACTCGTTCGGGCCTACACCCAAGAAGCTGAACAATCACGACAATTCGACGCCTTCAACAAGGAGTACCGCAGCAAGAACATGCGCCTCGTGATCACGGCCGGCGCATTTCACCCCATCCTGATGTTCGTCGCTGGGACTGCCATGGTCGTCGTGACCTGGTTCGGTGCGCTCGAGGTGATGGCCGGGAGCATGTCACTGGGTGACTTCGTGGCGTTCGGGTTCTACTTGACACTCCTGATCCGGCCAATGATCGCGTTCGGGTGGGTCGTGAACCTTTACCAACGCGGCGCCGCTTCTATGGGCCGCCTGAACAAAATACTCCGTGCGGAACCGACGGTCGCCGTGCCGGCGGATCCCGTGTCGATCGAAGGAGCGCACGGTCGAATCGAATTCCGAAACGTGTCGTTCCGGTATCCGGATACGGAGCGTATGGTCCTGTCGGGAATCAACTTCGTGGCCGAAGCAGGCGAGACCATCGCCATCATTGGACCCACGGGTTCCGGGAAGAGCACGCTCGTGTCCCTCATCGCCCGGATCTACGATCCGACCGAAGGAGCTGTGCTCCTGGATGAGATCTCCCTCGGTCAAGTGGATCCAGCCGAGTTGAGACTCCGCCTAGGCGTGGTTCCGCAGGATTCCTTCCTCTTCTCCGACACGATCGCCCACAATGTGGGGCTAGGGCTATCGGACGATATTCCGTTGTTGTCAGAGTCGGGCGAGCCTGCCGACGTGATCACCGACGCTACCGGGATCGCGCAGCTTCACGATCAGATCCAAGCCTTCCCAAAGGCCTACGACACCATGCTGGGCGAACGTGGGATCAATCTTTCAGGCGGACAAAAACAGCGCGCGACATTGGCTCGCGCCCTCGCCCGCGACCCGCTCGTTCTCGTTCTCGACGACGCCCTGAGTGCGGTGGATACACACACTGAAGCCAGGATTCTGGAAGATCTCCGAAGCGTGATGAAGGGCCGGACGTCGTTCATTATCAGCCACCGCGTGTCAGCGGTCATGAACGCAGATCGCATCCTAGTTCTCGAAGACGGGATGATCGTCGAGCGGGGAACGCACGCCGAGCTCCTCGGAACTGAGGGGACCTACGCTAGGCTGCTCGAACGTCAGCTACGACAAGAAGTCTTGGAGTCCGAAGTGGCCGCGACCGGCGGCGATTGACCCCGCTCTAGATCCGATTCTGAATAAATTCAGGCGTAAAGCGCGCGAGAACGGCCGTTAGCACGGTGAACTTTCCGGTAAGCAGGAGGATGCCCAGCAGCACGAGCATGATTCCTGAGGCTTTTTCCACCACCGGAATCCAGCGGCGGAATTTCTTGAAAGCCTGTAGGAACGAGTCGAGAGCGAGAGACGCGATCAGGAACGGGATCGCGAGCCCCGCGGAGTAGACGGTCAGCAACCCAACCCCTGCCCACATCGTGTCCTGCGAGAAGCCGTAGGTCAGAATGGCGCCGAGGATGGGCCCAATGCAGGGCGTCCACCCTGCACCAAATGCCATACCGACCCCGAATGTCCCGATGTAACCCGCCGGCTTGTTTTTGAAATGCATGCGCTTCTCGCGCATGAGCGGCGTGATTTTGAACAGACCGGACAGGTGTAAGCCAAGAACGATGATGACCAGTCCGCCGACCCGCGCGATCCAGATCTCGTACTGTCGAAAAAACTGCCCCAAGAACGACGCCGACGCTCCCAGCAGAATGAAGATCACGCTGAACCCGAGCACGAAAAGAAGCGAGTGGACGAACGTCGCCTTCCGGTTCACGCCCGCTTCCAGGTCTTCCAGACTCATGCCGGTGACCAGCGTCAGATAACTGGGCACAAGAGGTAAAACGCACGGAGACAGGAATGAGAAAATTCCGGCCGTAAAAGCGATAAAAATACCGACTTCTATTTCGTTCACATTCTCTCTCTATGTCTGTGCGCCGTCTTCGAGCGCGGCTTTGCGCTCCTCGGCGTTTGCTCTGCGCGCCTGAAGATACGCGCGAATTGCCGTAGTCAAGCCGAACCACCCTGCCACAAATGCCACGATCCACCCCACCACGACCGGGAGCGCCGCCGCGAACACTGCCAACGCGATGATGAAGACGGACACCGTACCGAGCACGGTACGGTCCTCTCTCCCAAGCGTGCGGTCCCCAGCCAAGGCTTCGCCGAGTGCCGCACTCGCGCGAAACAAAGGCGCCATTCTAATCTGTCCTGGCGTACTTCCCATCGACCGAATTTGCTGTTCCAGTCTTTCCGGCAACGTGCCTTCCGGATCCAACGATTTCGTGTCCACGCTGCCCTGCACCACTCGAGCCGGCCCGCCGTGCCCTCTCCCGGGGAGTACGATTTCGGACGAAGACGCCAAGTCCGCAAGGAAGAGCCCCTCCAACTGTCCTGCGAGACTCACATCCAGAACGCCGACATCGAGTTCCCAGTTCCCCATGAGGCTGGCCGAATTCAGATTGCTCGACCCAACCCGGCACCAGGTACCGTCTACCACGGACGTCTTAGCGTGGATCATGGGCCCCTGCCACTCGAAGACACGCACCCCCGATTCGAGAAGGAATCGATATCCCCCTCTGGATAAGGACCCTACGAGCGGCCAATTGTTATGGGCGGGCACCAGAATACGAACGTCGACCCCCTGCTGCGCCGCCGCACCGAGCGCCTCGGAGATGGACCGAGGTGCGACGAAATACGCATCGGTGATCCAGATGCGCTGACGGGCACGAGCGGCCGCAAGATGCAAGGTTCGATAAACTCGCGCCTTCCCCGGCTCTCCCTCGATGAGCCACACCGGGGTATCTCCGGGCGGTTCGGTTTTCGGCACAGTGGAGGAAAAAAAGAGGGGGTCTTCTTCCTGATTCCACATGGCCTCGAAGGCACGCGCCGCGGAAAGGGCAGCAGGCCCTCTGATCTCGATCCCCGTGTCCCGCCACGGAGCTTCGGTCTTGGTGCCAGCCCATTCGTCACCTAGGCAGAAGCCACCTACGAAACAGACATCGCCGTCGATGACGACCAGCTTCCGGTGATCTCGCTGCACCGCACCGAAAGGGTTTCCTAAGCCCAGAGATGGGCGATTGAAAGCCCGCACCTGCGCCCCTGCCTGGATGAGCGGTTTCCAATAGGAGCGGGGGGTCGCCCAACAACCAAGCCAGTCGTATACGAGGCAGACGGGAACGCCCTCTCGGGCCTTCCTCACCAGCACGTCCCGGAAGGCTCGTCCCACCCGATCATCCCGGACCAGGTAGTTCTCGAAATAGACGAAGCGCTGCGCAGAGTCGATCGCGTCGATCCACGCTTCGAATGTGCTCGACCCCTCGAACTGGAGTCCGAGCACATTACCTGCAATCGTGGGAGACCCGGTCGCTCGCTCGACCTCCATCCACGGGAAGGCAGCCCCGTCGGTGTTTTGCACCACGGGGGCCCGTTTCGTAGAAGCGTGATCAAGCGGTTCGGGCACGGAGGATGGGCCTAAAAGAGACAAGGCGAGTCTCTCCAAAGGTCGAGAGAGGCTCACCCCCAATCAAGCTGGACCCGAAATGCCCGAAAGAGCTGCTCCGAGCGGAGCGCCTCCATGGGATCCACAAGCGTCGCGCGCCTGGCGGGTACATAAGCCGCCACCAATGCGACGAGGCACAGAACTGCACCGACGCTCAGATACGTGGTAGGGTCCGTAACTTCGACCTCGAACAAGAACCCGACTAAGAAACGGGAAAGACCGAGCGCGACCAGTCCTCCCGCGACGAGTGAGCCAATCGCGAGAATCGCTCCCTCCTTCATTACCATGGCGAGGACTTGGCCCTGTTGGGCACTTAGCGCCATGCGGACACCAAACTCCTGGGTCCGCTGGCTGACCAAGGCCAGAACACCAAGGACGCCGACCGCAGCGATGAAGAGCGCTAGGACGGCGAACGCGGTGAAGAGTGTGGCATTCAAACACTCCGGGGCGATGTTGTCGTTCCGTAGCGCCTCGAGCGTCGCGACCTGGTCCAGCGGCTGATCCGCATCCAGGCTCTGCACCACTTCCCGAACCCTGGCCGACAGAGGCCCGGGGTCGCCACTCGTCTTCACAAGAATGCTCGGCCCAGCAGAGGACTGAGCGGCCGGGCGGTAGACGGTGGGGTTCCTAGTCACCAACGACGGTGAAGGTCCGATCGCCGTACTCGACCAACTCATCCAACGTCCGTGCCGTGCGAAGGTCGTCGACCTCTAAGAACGAGAAAGACAAATTCGGGATGCCGGTGCTTTGGGCCGAGTGCCGCACGTACATGATGCGATCAGCATCCAGGTACGGGAGCGGCGCGAGGAAGACCTCACTTCCGACGCTGAAGATGGCCGTGTTCATCCCGATCCCGAGTCCCAGGGTCAGAATGAAGGCGATCGTGTATCCGGGAGTGCGTGTGAGACTCAGGACAGAGGATCGGACGTTTTTCAGCATGATTTTTCCGTTCCCATTCCCTTTCTCCACCCAATCGAGACGCCCGCGGCGCCCCGAAAGCCCAAACAATGCTACCCGGTCACGTTCATGTCTTGAACGTTCACAACCTGGGCTGATTACCGAGCAAAATTAGACGAGCCGGCCCTGATACCGGTAGGACACGAGCTTGTAGACGAGTTTCGCAACCAAGAAGTCGGGAGCGTTGAGCCCGGGCGTCGGCGCCAACTCGACCACATCGGCGGCGACGACCTCACGTTCCGCAAACACCCGTTTGAGAAACCGGAGAGTGCGATACCAATCACCGCCACCTGGCTCCGGCGTCCCCGTGGACGGCACGAACGACGGATCAAAGTAGTCGACGTCGAACGTGAGATAGACCTTGGGTCCTAACGCATCGATCGCTTTGTCCATCCAGGCGTCGTCATCCATCATCTCGTCCGCCCAAATGAGTGTGGAGCCGGCATGGGCATTCGACACATCCACCTCTTCTTGACTGACACCTCGGACACCGACGGCCACCACGTCCGCGCGGTCGAGCACGCAAGCCATGGCCGAGGCGTGTGAATCAGGTGTGCCTTCGTACTCACCGCGAAGATCCGCGTGTGCGTCCATCTGGAGCACGGTCAGGCGTTCCTCATGCCGATCGGCCTGTGCGAGCACAGCGGCAGAGGAGATGGAGTGCTCTCCGCCCAGCATGATGAGAAATCTCTCTCCGACGGCTGATGCGATGCGGCCGTACGACTCACGAAGCTCTACCATGGCAGGGGTCGCCCCGGCACGAGTGAGTTCGAGTGCAGGCAGGGTGTTGATCCCAAGCACGGCCGCCGGTTCGCACCCGAACTCTTGGTCGTGGAGTTCGATGTAGCGTGATGCCTCGATGATCGCACGGGGCCCGAGGCGAGTGCCCCCGCCCCACGATGTCGTGGATTCGTACGGGACCGGGAGAATCACTCCGGCCGCCGTCTCCAGCGCTCCAGAGACCTCGTCCATAGCCAGAAACGTATGGGGCAATTCCCACGGGAGGTCACTCAATTCACTTGGCACGCCGGCAGGCGCCGCTATCTGGTCACTCTCGTGGCCGCGGCCAATGTCGGGATCGCGTCGGTTGGGCATGGATCGTACCGAGTGAGTCGAGCGTCCGGGTCAGACGATCTCGATGGGACAGAGGAGACCTTCATTGGGGATTTCTACACCTGCGGCCTGGCACTGACCACATAGTCCGTAAATCTCGAGCCGGTGCCGCACGGGAATGAACCCATGTTCACGGCGTACGCGGTTTTCCACCGTGTACAGTTCGGTGCTCTCGAACTCAGAGACCTTTCCGCACTCGAGGCAGATCAGGTGCTCGTGGACTGGGCTTTGGGAAAGGCGATGCTCGTAGCGCTTGAAGCCCTCTCCGAAGTCATGCTCGGCCACCAGTCGACTTCGCACCAACAGGTCTAGGGTTCGGTAAATCGTCGCCTTGCCGATTCTCTTCGAGCGGTCGCGAAGCAGGCCTTGCAGATCCTCCACGGACAGATGGGCGTCGGAGCCGAAGACAATTTCCGCGACCGCACTTCGCTGTTGCGTGACCGGGAGTCCTTGATCGCGCAGGTACCGACTAAAGAGCCGAATATGCGGGTGTTCCACCGGAACTGACTTCACAGCTGCTGGGCCTCCAAAAAGTCGACATCGAACTCCTCGAGAAGCTCTTCGAACTTCTCAGCCGACCCCCCGATCTCTACTTCACGGGGTTCCCCCTGGCCTTCAACCGCTCCCGAACGCCGAACCACACCCGCCATGACTCCTGGAAACAGCTCCGCCGGGGCTTCCCCTTCTTGGGTAAACGACGTGGCCACGGACACACCCTTCCCAGTGTGCTCAGCCGTGTAGGCAGCGGTCACCATGACCCGGCGGTCTTCACCTTCTAGGAACGTGCTGACCGCGACGAGCCCCTGCTCGCGCCGCCCACGCCGCACAGGAGGAAAAATCCACAGTCGGTCGACGGTGTCCGCACCAAGTTGATCCCTGAGGCGAATGAGAGATCTGGGCAGCGCCTCGGGCACGCCCGGGTCTGCAGATCGGTCCCTCACTGGCGGCTGTGACATTCGCTCCCTTTTTTCAGTTGTCGGCGCACGGCCTTTCGTGTCACCTCAAGCACCTCTTCAATCGCACGATCGAGCGGCCCGGCCACCATCGCACCGGACGCCTTTACGTGTCCTCCTCCGCCAAACTTGCGGGCCAACGCGTTCACGTCGACCGGCCCGTTGGATCGGAAAGAGAGTTTGATCTCGCCCGTGGACGCCAGACGGAAAAGCACACCAACCCGTGTACCATCCACAGACCGCGGGATGTCGACCATACCCTCCAGGTCCTCCGGTGTGGCATCCAGTTCCTTGTAGACCTCGGTCGGCACCGTCATCCAGGTGATCCCGAGTTCCGGGTCCGAGTCAAGTGTGGCCAATGCGTGCCTCAGGATCTTGAACTTCCTTAATGGCGCGGCTCCGTACACCCGTGTCCAAGTAGCCTCGGGGTTCACTCCCCGCTCGATCATTTCGGCCGCGATCTCGTGGCAATCTGGGGTGGAGTTCGTGAACCGAAACGACCCCGTGTCCGTCATAATCGCCGTGTAGATCCCTTGAGCGACGTAGTCGTTCCAAGGCCCATTGGATGCCTGCACCAGGTCGTACACGAGTTCACCTGTCGCGCACGCCTGCGGGTCTCGGAAGGAAATTCCACCAATGGATTGTTCACCAGGAGGATGGTGATCCACGACGACCGTTGGGATATCACGAATGAGATCTCTCACACGGCCGATCCGGGGGACTTCCCCTGTGTCGAGAACGACGGCGAGGTCCGCTGAATCACAAATCTGCCGGGCCCGGCGAGACCCTGCCGGGACGATCCAGTCTTGGTTCTCCATCAGGAACCGGAACCCGTCCGGGAACGGCGTGGGATTGATGATCCAAACCTCGGTTCCGTTCCCCCTGAGCCAAGAGGCAACGGCGGCCTCTGAGCCCGCGCCGTCGCCATCCGCATTCAGGTGCGTGGTCAGCACAACCCGTCGTCCCGCGAGCAACGCGTTACGGGCTTCCTTGACCATCGCCGTCCGCTTTCTAGGCGTCCGGTAGCTCAAGGTGATCTCCTATCCCAGAAAGAATTTTACGTCGCGAATGCCACGCTCTGAGATCTACACAGAGTGAGTCTCACGCGCCACGTTCGGCGGCCCGCCGAGCACCTCTAACCGGTTGGGGCTCCGGGGAGCTTCTTCCGCACTTTCGCCCAAGTGGATGCGAGGTGCACGAGGTGGGACGAAGACTTCCCGGTAACCTGCGCCTGCCGGAGAGCAGCCAGAAGGCCGGCTGGAGTATTCGGATGACCCGGGACCTCCACAAATGTGGTCCCCAATTCCCCGATGGTATGCGCGTCCGATCCGGCTCCTTTGAGCTTCCCATGCCGCTCCGCGAGTTCGTCCGCAAGTCGTTGGGGCCTCTCTGAGTGAAGCCGCGCGTTGAACACCTCGACGACGTCACACAGCGGGGCGAGATCTTCGGCGAGTCTACCCCCCCCGCCCTTTCCACCCGCGAAGGGGTGAGGCAGGTAAGGCACACCACCCTGCGCACGAATACGCTCAATCGTCTCGACGGCTGGCGTGCCCTTGGGAATTTCCTCGGTCAGGTAGAGTCCTATGACATCCACACCTTCGGCGGTCTTCACTTCTTCACCCGGCACGATCCGGTCCGGGTACGCTTCCGCCATGCGTAGTGCCACATGGAGCTTATTGTGATCGGTAATGGCGATCCGGTCGAGACCTTGGGCCAACGCGCGCTCGAGCACCTTTTCGGGATCGGACAAACAGTCCCAGCTCCCAGCGGTGTGGAGGTGGAGATCCATGCGTATCGTGCCCCCGCCAGCGATCTCCCTCAGGTCCTTCAGGACCCGATTGGCCGACGCCTCGAGATCGGCCAAGGTGCCGTCGTTCATGATCACGTGATCTGATCGATCCCGTTTCGGTCCGGGATCCCTCTGAGCCGCCATCATCCTAACAGCACCGTCTTCTGACATCCCTCGATCCTCAATGAGACGCCGGCGGCGTTCCACCTGCGCAGCATCCACGAACACGATTTGGTCGAAGTCACCCTCAGCGCCCGTCTCGAACAGCAGAGGAATCTCAGAGACGACGAGAGGATGGCCTTCAACTCGACGCTCAGCCAGCCACTCGTCCCTGAGCGTCCAAATGATGGGATGCACAATGGCCTCGAGTCGCTCGCGCTTCGACTCGTCCGCAAAAATCACAGCGCCCAAAGCCGCCCGGTCGAGGGTCCCATCTGTGGTGATGACATCGGGTCCGAACAACTCACGAACGGCGTTCAGTCCGCCGGACCCGGGCTCCACAGCCTGCCTCGCAAGTTCATCTGCACTCACCACAGGCACCCCTGCTCCAGCCCAGAAACCCGCTACCGCGGACTTCCCGGAGGCTGCGTTCCCGGTGAGCGCGATATTAAGCATCCGCATCTCCAGCGGGAGCATCGCTTGCAACTTCATCCGAACGCTTCATAAAGATCCAAATAGAGACACCCACGACGGCGAATACAGCCGTGCCGCCCACTCCGACGAGCTGTGTGACCACTCCCCAACTTTCCCTAGCGAGAACACCGATCGCGACATACATCGCCGTCCAACCCACGAGGCCAACTAGCTCGTAGAGAAGATAAGTCCGGTATGGGAGCCCGCTCATGCCGGCCGCCATCGGCATCATGGTGCGCACAAAAGAGATCAACCGAGCAACGGTCACCGAATACACAGGATGTTTCCCGTAGAGTCTTTCCAGCGCAGCGCGCCCGGGAGCGATTCTGCGAGCCCACCGCCCGTCGCCGAGAAGAGCCCTTTCACCGGCACGCCGTCCGACCCAGAACCCGATGGAATCTCCCACCGCTCCGCCGACTGTAGCGGCCACGATCATAGGTACGAGTTCGACTCTCCCCTGAAGCGCGAGCACGGTAGCGAGAGAAGTGGCGACGCCGGACGGTACGAAGAGTCCCGTCACAAAGCTGGTCTCAAGAACGGCCAGCGTGAAAAGCAACGCGGGGCCGTACGCGACGAGCAGCTCGAGGAGTTGGTTAACGCCCACGCCTTTCGCGCAGGGTCACAACCTGGAAGTCGTCGTCCGTGGAACGTGTTCGATCAGGTCCGTATGACACGATCGCAACGGAGTCCGCCCACACCTGGAGTTGATAGACGGTCCCCCATGGATCCTTCCTGAGGTCGTCCGCAGAGTAGCGGTAATCGAGCCACCCCAACCAGTTCCGGCGATCCGGGAGCTGCCCGGTCAGACGCTCATGTTCTATAACGTTTCGCCCCACCTGTCCCATCTCTCCTTGCGTGCTCCACTTCACAGCGGGCGCGACGACGGGCGCGGCAAACTCCAACAACATCTGCCTCGAATCCGGGAAGTAGTACGTCGCAGTAACCCCGAGCAGAACCAAGAGGAACAGTCTAGACAACGGGCCCCCGGGTCATCTCAGCACGCATGCGGGACGTCCAGAGCACGTAACGTTCGATCTCGTCATCAGATGGCTTGGCGTCCGCCGCGCCGTACGCCGTCTCCAAACGCCAGCTCATATACGATGCCGGCGGTAGCGGAAGAAACGGTGCACACCGATACCATCCGCGGGCCCTGAAGGCCCACGCTGCTTGCAGCAGGTACGGGATCGTGCGGGGGCGCCGAAGCGCCAACCCAGCCATGGTCAGGTACAGCGACTCGTCCTTGGTTCGGGCCTCACACCGCCCTGGGCGGCGGATGTCTGGTGGAAACCTAGAGCGCGCTACGGTGCAAAACAACGATCTGAAGGAGGGCAGCGCCATTTGTTTCCTGTTGCTGCACCTTCTGTACCGCTAACCTCGGCCGGTTCCCACAGTCACAGGCCTTCGGGGCCAGAAGCGCTTGATCTCGCGAAAAACACCGATCGACCGATCCTTCTTTCGATCGGATACTCTGCGTGTCAGACGTTGGAACGGCGGGGAGCGTTCGGCAGCGGGCCAACCTCCTTCGTGCAGTCAACCCTGCACCTGCTCCCTGTGGGCGCTATCTTTGTGGCTGGAAATTGACCAGACGATTGAAGGGTTCATGGCGACACAAGAGAAAGAGATTCTTGCGACTGCTGAAAATGAGTCGACAACGGATCTAGCGGGACTGTCCCCCGAGCAGTTACTCCGCTTCTATCGCACGATGGTTACCTCGCGTCGAGTCGACGATCGCGAGATCAGCCTCAAGCGGCAGAACAAGATTTTCTTCCAGATTTCCGGTGCAGGTCACGAAGCCATCGGCGTCGCTGTTGCAGAGCACTGCAAGTCCGCCCACGACTGGTTCTTCCTGTACTACCGCGACCGCGCGATGACGCTGGCGCTTGGGCAAACACCGCTCGACCACCTGCTGCAGGCGGTGGGTGCCGAGGCGGATCCGGCCTCCGGTGGCCGTCAGATGCCTGCTCACTACGGTGATGTGCGGTACAACATCGCGAGCACATCGTCACCAACCGGCACGCAGTTCTTACAGGCGGTCGGAGCGGCCGAAGCGGGCACCAAAATCGCTGGCGTGGATGGCGTCCGCGAACTCATCGACCGATTCGAGGACGACGAAGTAGTCATCGTCACGACCGGTGACGGGACAACGTCTGAAGGTGAGTTCTGGGAATCACTGAACAGCGCGTGCAATCTCAACCTACCGGTGGTCTACGTCGTTGAGGACAACGGGTACGCGATTAGTGTGCCGGTCGCGGTGCAGACGGCCGGAGGCAGTATTTCCAAGCTGGTTTCCGGCTTTCCAGGTCTACACATCCTGGAGTGCGACGGCACCGATGTGGTCGAAGCATATCGCACCGCAGGTGAAGCAATCGCTTATGCCCGTGAGAGAAAGGGCCCTGCCCTGATTCACGCGCACTGCACGAGACCTTACTCCCACTCGATGTCCGACGACGAGCGGACCTATCGCACAGAAGAAGAACGCGCGGTTCAAGAGGTCCGCGACCCGCTGACCCGAACGCGTTCCCTGTTGATCGAAAACGGGATCGCCTCCGAGGAGGAACTCGACACGCTCGAGGCAAGCATCACCGACGAAGTGGCTCAGGCCGCGGACGACGCGCTCAAGTCGCCCCAGCCGGATCCCTCTACTGCGTTGCAGCACCTCTTCTCAGAGGATGTGGATCCCACGTCCGACGACTTCGACACCGAGGACGATCCGCAGTACGAGGACGACAAGCTCCTCACCATGGTCGATCTACTGAACGCGTGTATGGCGTCAGAGATGGAGCGCGATCCGCGCATCGTGGTGTTCGGCGAAGACGTCGCCGACGTGTCCAAACCAGCGGCGCTGGGTGAGGTGAAGGGAAAGGGCGGTGTTTTCAAAGTCACGCATGGCCTTCAGGCGAAGTTCGGGGCAGAGCGGGTGTACAACTCGCCGCTCGCTGAGGCGAACATCGTTGGAAGAGCCATCGGACAGGCGCTCAGAGGGATGAACCCCATCGTCGAGATCCAGTTCTTCGACTACATCTGGCCGGCGTTCCACCAGATCCGAAACGAGCTGGCGACCATGCGCTATCGCTCGAACGGGACATTCGCGGCGCCGCTCGTCATCCGAACGACGTACGGAGGCTATCTGAAGGGCGGAGGCATCTACCACTCTCAGACGGGTGAAACACTCTTCACGCACTGCCCTGGCCTGCACGTCTGCATGCCGTCTACGGCCGAGGACGCCGCGGGTCTCCTGCGTACCGCGATCCGTTGCGAAGACCCGGTCCTCTTCCTCGAGCACAAGCACCTGTACCGACAGATCTACAACAAGGGGCGCAACCCAGGCCCCGAGTACATGATTCCGTTCGGGAAGGCCAAGGTCCGCCGCGAAGGCTCCGACATTACGTTGGTCACGTGTGGGGCGCTGGTGAAACGCAGCCTCGATGCCGCCAAGATCGCGTCCGAGCAGCACGGCGTCGAAGTCGAGGTCATCGACCTACGCACGGTGCAGCCGTTCGACATGGAGCGGATCGCCGATTCCGTGAAGAAGACCAACAAGGTGATGGTCGTGCATGAGGATTCCCTTTCATGGGGAATCGGCTCTGAGATCGTGGCACGTATTGCCGACGAACTCTTCGAGTACCTCGATGGACCGGTGAAGCGCGTAGCCTCGCTCGATACCTGGGTGGCTTACGCTCCCGCCGTGGAGAACGTCATCCTGCCGCAGACACCAATAATCGTGGATGCAGTGCTGGACCTCGCCTCCTACTAGAAGCGGAAGCCCACGGTGATCGGGATGTACCGCAAGTCGCCGGACAGGTCTCTAATGTTCACGAGTCGAATTTCCGCATAACCACCGAATCCGAGTGCGCCCACGCTCACTCCGAAGCCTCCGTGGATTCCGTTCGAGGTCGCCGCCTCGGCAGCGCTCGTATTGATGTGGTACTTCCCGAATCCGCCGACCACGTAGGGCGAGAGCCCGAGCCCTCCGAGTGAGACGACGCCACTGATCGTTCCGGTCAACATCGTGGTGTTGTCACCACCCGTCTCCGGAAGCCGATGCAGTTCACCTTCCAGTCGGGCGGAGACCGGAAAGATCGGGACGCCGATCTGAATCCCAACTCGGCCGTGCATTCCCGCTTCGCGCGAATCCGCGAAAGTACCGATCGGAGTGCCGAGCCCTCCACCGACCATGAGGCGGGCCTGGGCACTGGCGGCAGCGGGCATCGCGAGGGCGAGGGCAGCAAGAAGCGCGATACGGCGCATGGGCGTCATCCTTGGGGGCATTGTCGTAGAGCGTCTATACCAGTCTCGCACGAAGCGGGGAGGAGCGGCAAGCATTAGTGGCCGGCGATGCAGCGCTAGACGACCGGCAGGCCCGGCTCGACGTCCCTCGCCCAAGAGAGAATGCCACCCTCGAGGTTCGTAATGGGTCCCAGACCAGCCTCCGCGAGTTGACGAGCGGCCGTCATGCTCCGCTGACCGCTCCGGCAGTACACGATAATGGGCCGGTCGTTGGGGACCTCGGCCATCCGCTCTGTGAGTTCACCGAGCGGGATCAGACGAGCTCCACGCGCGGACAAATTGCTCACAGCCCATTCCCAAGGCTCCCTAACGTCCAAAAGGAACGGCGCCTCGTCTTCCGCGGACAACGACGCATCGAGCTCACCCGCTGTCATCTCGGGGATGGAAATCCCGTGGACGACTCCGCCGGCAGCGTCGACCCCAATACCGCAAAAGAGCCCGTAGTCGATAAGCGCACTTTGAGTGGGATCGTCGCCACAGACAGGACAGTCGGGGTTCTTTCTTAGGGCAACCTCCCGCCATGTCATATCAAGCGCATCGAAAATCAAGAGACGGCCAGCCAGAGACTGTCCCTTTCCGAGGATGAGCTTGATCGTCTCCATCGCCTGCATCGATCCGATGATGCCCGGAAGAACACCGAGGACGCCACCTTCGGCGCAATTAGGCACGAGCCCCGGCGGGGGAGGTTCGCGAAACAGGCAGCGATAACACGGTCCACCTTTTGTCGCGAAGACGGACACCTGTCCCTCCCAACGAAAAACGGACCCGTAGACGTTCGGTATCCCAGACAACACGCACGCATCGTTCACCAGATACCGCGTGGGAAAATTGTCGGTCCCGTCCACTACCACGTCGTACCCACTCAGAATGTCGAGCGCGTTCTCCGAAGAGAGTCGAACCTCGTGCTTCACAACCTCCACGTGAGGATTGACCGCCAAAAGACTGTCGGCCGCGCTGTCCAGTTTGGAGCGTCCGATGTCTTCTGTGCCATGCAGGATCTGCCGCTGGAGATTGCTCGCGTCGACCGTGTCGAAATCGACGATCCCCAGAGTGCCGACGCCCGCCGCCGCGAGATAGAGCGCGAGTGGCGATCCCAACCCTCCGGCTCCCACGCACAAAACCCGAGCTTCTTTGAGTCGGGCCTGTCCATCTAGCCCCACCTCGGGTAATGCAATGTGGCGAGCGTACCGTAGCAGCTCGGCGCGGGACAGGTCGGAATGTGTCATTGGAGATTGCACCCGCTCGCCCGTCCCGAGTTCCGCCCTCGTCGCCGAGCACAGGACGAGTTGTCATCCCACTCCGGCGGGATCGTACTAGATGCCTCGAGGGTTAGGCTGGCGAGTGTGAACCAGAACGATCCAGGAACCACCGGGGGTGATGCAGCGATGGTGAAAGTGGCGGGGGTTACCGAGCGAGAACTCGACATCTTGAGCACCTTGTGGCGAGAAGGATCTGGGACCGTAGCTGAAGTGCAGGACGAACTTCATGACCCACCAGGGTATACCAGCGTTCTGAAGATGCTACAGATCCTGGAACGAAAAGCTTGGTCCGCCACGAGCGTGAAGGACGCGCCTACAGGTACTTCGCGACGTTGGCGCCAGAAGTCGCCGGCCCTGAGGCGCTCGGCACGATCATAGAGAAGATCCACTACGGACCCTCTGAATCTGCGCTCGCCCAATTGGTTGATGGCCGTATGCTCGCCCCAGATGTCGCCGCTCGCATGAAGAGCATGGTCGACCAGGCAACGAGAGACTAGGACCCGCCGGGCGTACCCCTCGCGCCACCCCGGGCGACGATCTGGAAGTTCTCGGCATCTTCCTCGAGGATGCTTACTTCTTCCTCCGGCACGCCAGCCGCTCTGGCCACATCCGATAGCTGCAATGTCATGGCGTAGTACTGCCACGGGATATTGAGCGTCGAACGATCCTGCCAAATGGGCCGGCTCTTGATGCCCCGGAACTCGTAGACATTCTGATAGAGCTCCAGGCTGGCCTGGACATCGTACCACTCAGCCCCGTATTCGGGACTCCCTTGGATCCATCCTTCTTGAGGCGGGGCGTCCAGATTCCGCATTTCCAATTTCACCGCCAGGCCATGCCGCACACCCCACCGATTGAGTCCGAGCTGGCTCATCATGCCCCCTGACGACGCAAAAAACACGGGGCGCTCGTCGAGAGAATCGTGGATGATGGAAAGAGCGATCTGGTGCGTACGATCGAGCACCATGTCAGCCGGATACAGAACGACCATACCGGGGAAAGAGATCCGAAGATCTTCACTGAGGCGCGCAGGACCCACCTGGTCCATCTGGACGCGGTCCATGTCGATGATCGATTCTGTAGGCAGCCCTGGGTCGCCGTAGAGGCCCGGCACCTGCTCGGCATTGAACGCTCGCTGACGGCCTGGAGCCGTCAGGCGCTTGAGCTGGTCGGGATACCACACGGTGCGGAGGTATTCGCCAACGATGACGGTGACGTCCTTCCGGACGCCTTCCACTTCCTGCAGGTACCAAAGCGGGAAGGTGTCGTTGTCACCATTGGTGAAGAGTACCCCGTACGGCTCGACGCTCATAAGGAGGTCGTACGCCCAGTCACGGGCCGCATAGTCCCCTGATCTGGAGGCCCAATCCCAATTGAGAATCAACGGGAACAGAGCGATGAGGAGCACGGGGGACGCCGTCTTATAAAGGCGAGGCCCGTCACTCATTCCAGCCAGCGTGTGCCAGACCCAACCCAGTCCGATCCCTGCTGTTGCGCCCCACAGGATAAAACCGCCGATGAAGAAATAGTCGCGCTCTCGCACCTCGTGCATCGCCGTATCCGCGATCTCGGGATTGAGCGAGAAGCCGTACTTGAAATTCAGGTAGATGACGAGCCCGATGGTGAGCGTGCCCGTAAGCGTGAAGAGATAGAGGAAGATCCCTCGATCGACTCGCCAAACGGCATACAGGCCCGCAAAGCCCAGTAAAACAAAGAGCAGCGTGAATGGCACCCTCGCGGTCCCCGGCTGTTCTGAGGCATCGATACCTCTGGCCCACTGCCAATCGAAGTACTGAAGATACGTCGCTATCTGAGCGCCGAGCGGCGCCTTCCTCTCTTGCACGGGCGGCGCCTGATACTGCTTACGCGACAAATTGTCGGCGAGCGCCGGGCAGCCACGTTTGCCGTTGCTGAACACCGCCTGGGCTGCTGAGACGAAGGACTCGCACGTGGGTTCACCTTCGTTGATCACCGGTTCGAGTGCAGACCGGATCGGGAGCACGAAGTTGAACGACAACCCGAGGAGCCCAAGTGGAATCACCCGGAGCAAGAACGACCGTCTCCATGCGATCGAGGCGTCCGTGAAGAGCACGAAGACGGCGAGAGCCGGAAGGGGAAGGACCGACATCTGGTGGTTCGTCGAACCCAGCGCCATCAAGAAGACCGCCCACAACAGGTACCGTTCGCTTCCGGGCTGATCGTGTTGATCTCGCCACCGGACCGCCAGCCACGAGACGGCTGCGATGATGAAGACACTGACGGTGTAGACCTTCTCGTTGACCGTCGACTGGCCCCAAACGGTGTACGCGGTCGCTCCGATCATCACCGATGCGAGAGCACCGTATATGGCCTTGCCCTTCTGATCGAACAGGGCCCAGAGCACCCGATGCGACACAAGGAAGAAGAATCCTGAGGCGCCTGCGCTCGTGACCGCAGCCAAGAGATTCACCCTCACGGCAACAGAGAGCCCGAGGGGAGCCAACAAGATCGTCCAGACTCGGCCGACCATGACGAAGAGAGAGTTCCCTGGTGGGTGGGGGATCCCGACGATGTGGGCCGTGGCGATGTACTCACTAGTGTCCCAAAACGCCGTGGTGGGCGCCAGGGTGAGGACGTATAGCATCAGTACACCGAGGCTCGCCGCCAGCGCCACCCGGTAGGGCGGGGTGTATTCGTCGCCCGTGCCCCCAGCGAAGAACGTGCCGAGGGCTGCTGTGGCGTCTGCCACAGAACGTCTGATCATCCGGTCTCCGTTGGGGCGTATGGCTGTTTTAGGGTCGGCCGTCTCGAGCAGGAACACCATTTCGCGCCGCATCATCCAGCAGTTCCAACACTCGCGCCACGTCGCCCGGAGAATTGTAGATGTGCGTGGAGAGGCGCATCCAACCGTAGTCGTACTCTCCGATCACTCTGGTGCGAACCTTGGCGGCACGCGAAAGGTGGGCCTGCAAGTCCAAGGACTCCACCCCGTCTATACGGAATGAGACCATCGCAGCATTCAGAGCGTTGTCCGACGGTGTGGCCAAAGACAGTCCAGGGATGTGCATGAGGCCGTCTTGAAGCATGCCCCGCAGGTACCTCACGCGACCCTCGACACGCTGCATGCCGAGGGCGTGGAAGAATTCGGTAGCGGCGAGTAGACCAGCGATTCGGGACTCGTCCATCGTCCCCATGTGGTTGAACCGATGAGCCCCCAACGTCATGTCGTCCCACCCCCCGGAAGCCAAGGTCGGCCACAACTTCTCTCTCCAGGGCTCCGCGATGTACAGGAGCCCTGTGCCCTGGGGTGCCAACAGCCACTTGTGTGGCGAACTGGCGTAGAAGTCGCCGCCGAGGGTGTTCAGGTCCATCTGGATCATCCCGGGCGGATGCGCACCATCCACAGCAAGGACGATGTCACGCTCAGCGCAGCGTGCCGACAGCTCAGTGATCGGCAGGATCGTCCCCGTGGTGAACGTGATGTGGGACACACACACGACCCTGGTCCGGTCCGTCACGCCTGACCACACGGCCTCGAGTAGCTCCTCACTGGAGGCAGCCGGCGCGGGCAATGACACCGTCCTCAGCGGCAGAACCCGGCGGCGGGTCACCAGATTCCACGGCTCGATTCCGCCGATATGCTCGTGGTCCGTTGAAAGCACCTCTGCGCCGTCCGGGAGATCAAGGCCGTTCGCCACGAAGTTCATGGCTTCCGTCGTATTCCGAGGAAAGACAAAGCCCTCCGGATCTCCTCCGACCAGGCCGGCGAGAGACGACTTCACGTCATCCCACGAGACTCGCGGCGGGTACGTGGCTGCGACCCGACGGGCATGTTCGGTGACCGCATCTACGACCACGCGAGGGGGAGCCCCCAGCGTGCCGTTGTTCATGTAGATCCTGTCTGGCGGGATGAGGAACTGCCCGCGGACCACACCCCAGAACGCCTCATCGTCGGGTGCTCCGCCAGAAGCAAGCTGTAGCGCCAAGGCCTCTACCGCCCTGGGCCACGCCAATGAAGCGCCACCCAGGACGGAGAAGAAGGCTCTGCGGTCCAAGCTCACGTCAACAACCGAACGACGTGTGAACGAGCTGGATCAGTTCTTCACCGCGATAAAACTGATCTCGATGGCCGCTCCGGCGACCAGATTCGAGACTTCCAACGTGACGCGCGAAGGCGCGTCGGTCGGGAAATAGGACCCATACGCCTCGTTCATCTCGGCATAGGCGTCGAGATCCGTGAGGTAGACGACGCCGCGAACGACGTTGCTGAGATCCATGTCGTGTTCCGCGAGCAGTTCTTCGAACTGACCCATGATGTTGTGGGTCTCGGCGGCCGTGCGGCCCTCCGTCATGCCCCTCGTCTCCCCGGTAGCTCCTATCTTGCCGGACAACCAGAAAATGTTGCCGACTTGGACGGCTGGGCTGTACGGAACACCGGCGCGCGCACCGTGCGAGATCTTAGGACCTTCCTGAGCGGCTGCGGGCATTGCTACGAAAGCCGTGAGGAACGCGACTACAAACGCTGAACGTTTCAAGATGAACTCCTGATAGTGGCTCGGATTGGATCTGGCCGATGATGCTGGGAGGACGCCCGCAGAGCAAGACGGTCAGGCGAACTCCGCCAACTGAAGGGTGGTCCTACGTCGCATTCCGACTGGCCCTGCGCATCGTGCCTCGGGTAGCTTCATTCATGTCATCCGCCTTGATACGAACCACACGCTACGTACGGACCTGGCTCACCGGCCGGGCCGACGTGACCGAAGAGGACGTCGTCCTAGACCGAGACGGCACCCCCATTCCGGCGACGCTGCTCCGGCGGAGAGGAGCCCGGGAGCCACTTCCTGGCTGGATTGTCATGCATGGCATCACCCGCCCAGGTCGCTCGCATCCACAGTTGGTCCGCTTCACACGAGCGCTCGCGGCGACAGGTGCCGCGGTGCTCGTGCCCGACGTGCCGGAATGGCGGAAACTGGATCTCGCACCCACCCTCACGCGACCCACGATCTTACGCGCGATTCAGGCCTTCGACGGCATGTCAGACGTGCGCACGGAGGGGTACGGCCTGATCGGCTTCTCGTTCGGAGCTCCTCATACCATCGCCGCCATGGCGGATCCGGCCATCCGTGATCGTGTGCTCGGTGCGATCGGCTTCGGCGGGTACTGTCACCTTGAGAGCACGATCAATTTCATGTTCACGGGTGAGCATGAGTACGGCGGCCAGAGCCACACGCTCCGCCCAGATCCCTACGGACGCTGGATCGTAGCCGCGAACTATCTCACTTCGGTCCCCGGGTACGAGGACGCGGGCGACGTGGCCCGAGAGTTGAGACGCCTGGCAGCGCTAGCTGGCGATACTGGGGCCGTGGCGTGGGATCCGATATACGATCCCGCCAAGGTCGAAGCCCGGAGTCGCATCGAGCCGGACCGGCTGCCTCTGTTCGACCTCATCGCCCCGGCGTCCAACGAGGAGCCGGATCTCGAAGAGGGCCGACGGATGGCCGGCTTGTTGACCGAAACTGGATCGCGGATCGAGCCCGGGATGGAAGCGAGACCCGACCTCGCCGAGGTGGAGCGCCCCGTGCACATCATTCACGGGTATAAGGACCATCTCATCCCATACACCGAGGGTCACCGTCTCCAAGACGCCCTGGTGTCGTCCTCGGATGTCCGAGCGACTGTGACTCGGCTCTTCGGGCATTCCGCTCAAGACCCCTTCCCGTCTCCAGCTCAGGCGATTCGGGAGGTACCGCTCTTCCTTCGGGCTATAGGTCGAGCACTGGAAACGATCTAGATCATCCCGATCATGTCGCGGACAGCAGCTTTGACATCGGGATCCTTGTCGTCTACCGCCTGATTGATCAGACGCTTGGCGTGCGGGGTCCCAATGTTGTAGAGGGCTCGGTACGCTGCGATGCGAACATCAAGCGGCGATTTCGAGAAGAACGCCACCGTTGCGCGTTTCGCGATCGAGTTGACCGCCCCGGGATCGCCCAGCTTCCCAAGCGCCTGCAGGATCGCCACGGTCACACTCTCATCCGACTCTGAATCGAGAATCCCCAAAAGGGGCTTCAACGCCCGTTCCACCTTCAGCTCACCGGCCGCCATCGCTGCGGCCAGCCGCGCATCCGGATCGGGATCCTGAAGCATCCCATAAACAAGCATGCCAGCGTCTTCGCCGCCAAGCTTGGTCAAGGCGAGAAGGGCCTCTCGTCTGACTCGCCCGTCCGTGTGTGCGAGCGTACTCGTGATCAATTCTACGGCTCGATCGCCGCCGACCTCACCGAGAATCGCAACAGCATTCCGAATCACGAACCAGCGATTGTCCTCGACCATCTGCTCAACTACGACCATACCGGTACTGCCGAACATCACCATCGCGTCCATGAAACTGCGTCGGGCGAAACGGTCGTTCGTGTCCGAGAGGGCGTCCGAAATCGCGATCGCCATTTCGAGCCCAACGGCCTTACACACGGCGAACAGATGCTGTCGGCGCTCTTCGTCACGCTCCGTGCCCAGCCGGGCCGCGATTCGACTCGCCACGCCCGCAGTGACCATCAGGTCGGCCAAGGCGAGGCTCGCCTCATCGTCCGACGCTTCGGTAACAAGACGTTCTACAGCGTCGGCGAGCGGCTCGAGAGCGTTCGCCGCTCGCAGCGCGTCCACCATCTGGTGGATCTCTCTCGCCTGCCTCTCTCCTTCGAGTCGCGGGCTGGCGAGGAACGCATCAAGCGCAGCCGAGAGTGCGTCCGGATCGGCCAGATCTGGCACCGGACCGGCCTCCTTCACCTCGTCCGGCACTTCTTCCCGCATGACATCGGCGGCGGCTCCACCCTCGAGCGGCTCGCTCTCCGGCGCGAGCAAGACCTCTTCGTCCGGATCGGGGGCCAGCGAAGCGAAGTCGACCACTATGTCCTCGGGCGCATCCGGAGCCAGAGCGTCGAACGACATCTCGACTTCTTCGGGCGCATCCGGAGCCAGAGCGTCGAACGACATCTCCGGCTCCAACGCCGCCCCTACGCCGGAGACAGCGGCGCCTTCCAAATCAATAAATGGGTCGATATCAGCGTCAGGAGCTTCGACTTCAGGCGCAGGTTCGGGCTCAGAAGCACCCGTAAAAAGGGCGTCAATCGAGCGCGCAAACCCGCCCAGCTCCTTTTTGTCTCCCGATTCGTACATGGGCCCCGCGGACGCGACAAGAAGAAACCCAACACATGACCCGTCAATCTATTGCATTTCTGTCCTGAAAAGCGACAAACTCCGGGACTCCGCGTCCATTACCCGATCGGCAGGCCTCTCTTACTTCGATCCACGATGCCGCCGTCAATGTTCCGTACGTCGGTGAATCCCTCAGCCTGAAGCACGCTGGTTCCGATTCCAGAGCGGTGTCCGGTCCGGCAGTAGAGGAGGACAGGGCGATCCAGTGGCACTTCTTTCGAGCGCCCTCGGAGGTACCCCAGGTGGATATGTGTGGCGCCTGGAGCGTGCCCTTCGTTCCACTCCATGAGCTTCCTCACGTCGAGCAGGAACGCATCTTCCTCAGCCATTGCCAGCTCGGCGGCCTCCCAGTCGATGACAGTCGTCATCTCGAGAGGACCATGGTTGGCGGCCCAATACTCCAGTGCCGCCGCGTCGAAGTACCCCGCCGAGTGATCGATCCCGATAAACGCAAGATCGCGAGCAGCTTCATTGGCTTGGCCCTCCTCATCCACGATGAAGCAGATGGGTCGATCGTACGGTAACATCCACCCGCACCAATTCGGAAACCCTTTGTCCAGCGGAACGTTGATCGTGCCTGGTATGTGGCCTTGGGCAAATCGATCTCGCGATCGTGTATCAACTACGATGCCGCCTTCCGCGAGCAGCCCATGGAGATCCTCGGGAGCCATGGGAGTCGGCTCCGGTAGCCGATCGAGGATGGCCGGACCGTCGCGGTTCATTCGCTTCATTTCAGCGAAGTAGGCCGGTGGCTCAGGCTGGTCCTCTAACACCTTGGAAACGAAGTCGTCCTCGCCGTCCACCTGAAACGCCCAATTCACGAGCCTCTCGTACCCTAGGGTCGAGGACGGGACCGACCCGAGCGCCTTGCCACATGCGGACCCGGCGCCATGGCCCGGCAACACCTGTAAGTACCCCGGCATGTCTTTGAAACGCTCGAGCGCGTTGTACAACACCCGGGCTCCGGCCTCCATCGTGTCCGCTACTCCGGCAGCTTTTTCGAGCAAGTCCGGACGCCCGACGTCTCCTACGAAGATGAAGTCGCCGGTAAGCAGCCCCATGGGCTCGCTGGAGGCGGCGCCGTCGACAACCATGAATGAGATGTGCTCGGGAGTGTGTCCCGGCGTGTGGAACACCTTGATCACAATGTTGCCGAGCTTCACCTCGTCACCGTCATGTAGGAGTTTTGCCCCGTCCTCATCTACAAAGCGGTACTGCCAGCTGTCGTCCCCCTCCCCTGAAAGCAAGAGCTTGGCTCCGGTCTTCTTCGCGAGCTGGCGAGACCCTGACAGGTAATCCGCATGGATGTGGGTCTCGGAGACATACGTGATCTCAAGTCCCTCCTCGTCCGCCGCCTCAAGGTACACATCAGTGTCCCGGTGCGGATCAATCACGATCGCCTGGCCATTGGCCTGACACCCGATCATGTAACTGGCCTGGGCGAGTTTGTCGTCGTAGAAGCGTCGAAGAAGCATAGTCCTCAGGGTCGGCTCGGGTTCGTCTTCAAGGCAGTATATCAATTTAATAATTCTCGGGCCGGCTTTGCTTGCTCGGCCTGCAAGCCACCGGCATCTTCCGCGGCCCATAGAAACGTACGTCATGTATGGAGAACACGATGCGCAACGCGCTCCGATTGCTCGCTCTTGCCTTCCTCTGGGTGGCGGCCCAGTCCCCCCTGGCAGGTCAGCTGGCCACAGCTGATTTCGATGGTCTCGCTCCGCGAAATATCGGACCCGCCACCATGAGTGGGAGGCTCGTCGATATCGCGGTCGTGAACTCGAACCCCAAGGTCTTCTACATCGCGTCGGCTACCGGCGGCGTGTGGAAGACGACGGACAACGGCGTCCGGTTCGAACCGGTATTTCAAAACGAAGCGGTTCACTCCGTGGGTGACATCGTTGTCCACCAAAAGGAGACCGACATCGTTTGGGTCGGTACGGGCGAGCGTGCCAATCGACAAAGCACGGGATGGGGCGACGGCGTCTACAAGTCGATCAACGGTGGCGAGACGTGGACGAACATGGGGCTCCCCGAAAGCCATCACATCGGCCGAATCGTCATGCACCCGGATGACGCCGACATCGTCTACGTCGCAGCCCTGGGACATCTCTGGGGCCCGAATGAAGAGCGCGGCCTCTATAAAACAACCGATGGCGGAGAGAACTGGGAACTCGTCCTCTACGCAGACGAACTCACTGGCGTCGTAGACATCGCGATGGACCCGAACGCGCCCGGCGTACTCTACGCAGCCACCTACCAGCGGCAGCGTCGCCCGTGGGGGTTTCATGGCGGTGGCCCCGGAAGCGCGATGTGGAAGTCGATGGACGCTGGAGCGACGTGGACCAAACTCACCAATGCGGGGCTCGACAACGGCCTGCCGACCGGTGATATCGGTCGCATCGGGATCTCGATCTTCGAGGCGGATCCACGGATCCTCTACGCCTCCGTAGAGCAGGGCAAACGGTTCAACGCCGCGACCGCGTACGAACAGCGTGTGGCCGGTCTCTATCGCTCCGAAGACCACGGTGAGACGTGGACCTTCCAGAGCGATTGGAACCCTCGCCCGATGTACGCGAGCCAGCCCCTCGTCGATCCGAACGACGACCAGCGGGTCTACATGATGAACGCCTACAGTTACTCGGACGATGCCGGAAAGACGTTCACCGTGCCGCGCCAGCACAGGACGCACGGCGACGACCGCTTCGTTTGGGTGAACCCGCACGATTCCGAACACATCATGAAGGCAGACGATGGCGGTCTCGGTATCAGCTACGACCGCGGTGACCACTTCCTCTACATCACGAGCCTCCCGCTGAGCCAGTTCTACCAGGTCTCCGTAGACCTGGCTCACCCGTATAACGTCTACGGTGGGCTCCAGGACAACGGATCGTGGAGGGGCCCGAACGCGGTGTACCGGGCCGAGGGGATCCTGAACGAAGACTGGGTACGCTGGGGCGGCGGCGACGGGTTCTGGAACGTGGTCGACACGACCAACAACAGGATCCTCTATTCTGAGAGCCAGTACCTCGGGCTCACCCGAAACGACATGGCGACCGGCGAGAGCCGTAGCATCAGACCCAACCAGCCGGAGGGCTTCATCGGTGCCCGCCGCAACTGGACGACGTGGCCGGATCTCGGGGACCCGGATCAGCGACTGGGGAACGCCATGACACCCGGGAACTGGGAAGGCCCGTTCATCCTCAGCCCGCACGACCCGAACACCTTGTACGCCGGATTGGTCGAGCTCTATAAGAGCACCGACCGAGGTGACACATGGACTGGCCTTGGAGATCTGACGACGGGAACGGACCGGCGGACACTGGCGATCATGGAGCAAATGCCGGATTCGTTCGTGCTGTCGCTCGATGACGGAATCCCATACTGGCCCACGCTCACGGCCGTAGCCGAATCAGAGTTCACCCCTGGGCTCCTCTACGCCGGTACCGACGACGGTAACGTGCAGATCTCCACGAACGACGGCCAAAGCTGGACGCTGGTCACCGATCGCATGGACGGTGCGCCTGAGATGATGTGGGTGAACCGCATCCATGCGTCGAAGAGTGTCGAAGGCCGGGTCTATGCGGTCGCGAACAACTACCGGAACGACGACTACAACAACTACATCTGGCGCTCCGACGACAATGGAATGTCCTGGATGTCGATCACGGGCGACCTGCCTGCCGAACGCGTGATCCGCGCTGTGAAAGAAGACCTGCGGAACCCAGAGGTTCTGTGGATGGGCACCGAGTTCGGCGTATGGTGGTCATGGAATAGCGGAAGCAACTGGGTCGAACTGAAGGGCGGCATGCCGACCATGGCTGTGAACGACCTCGTTGTGCATCCGCGGGATAATGACCTCGTGCTGGGCACACATGGACGCGGAGTGTGGATCCTCGATCAGGTCAACGCGCTCCAGGAAATGACACCGGCCATTGCCGCGACGTCTGCACACCTCTTCGGTATCGAGGATGCGGAGCAGATTCGGTATCGGAACGAACGAGCCCATACCGGAAACATGATCTTTGAAGGTGAGAACCCACCCGCCGGTGCGATCCTCGACTACTGGCTGGCTTCGACAGGCACGGACGTATCCATCACAGTTCATGACGGAATGGGAGTGGAAATCGCTCAGGTGAACGGGGGCTCGGAACGTGGAATGAACCGCGCGGTCTGGAATCTCCGGCACGGTGCAGCGGGTGGTGGCGGTGGCGGTCGCGGCGGCTTCGGTGGCGGCGGCGGGCCCTGGGTGGTGCCGGGTCTCTACACGGTCCGCTTCTCCGCGGGCGCTATAACCCACGAACAGACGCTGCGCGTGAAAGAGGATCCACGGATTGATGTGGATCCACTCGTTCGTCGCCAATGGACCGAGACGCTCGTTCGGATCGGGGAACTGGCGATGAGCGCCCAGGAACTGAGTCGCGAGGTGGGCCAGGTCGCTCGACGACTCGATGCCGACACCGACCCACTCCAACTCGCTGCTGATCTCGAAGCCAAGGTACGCGATATGGCCAGAGAAAGTCAGGAACTCAGTGGACGCATCGCGCGGCTGCGCGGTTCCGCCGGCGGATGGGTCGGGCCCCTGTCAGCCGACCAAGCCTCGCAGCTGGCCTTCTTCACCGAGATGCTGGCGACGTTGGGCGCGGAATGGCGCACGACGTCTGAGCGGCTACCGGGCTGAGGGGGAGCCGATGCCTGTCTTCTCTAAGCTCACCGAGGGTACTCTCGTCATTACCGTGGACGGGGACTACACCTCGAACGAGGTTCGCCGCGTAGGGGCCGCAGGGCTCGAGGATCCGGAGCGGGCGGTGCCTGGTCATGTCCTCGTAGACATGTCGGGCGCCGCTGGCATGCGCCATCAGTCAGCCGAACGAATTGGTGACAGCGCACGCTTTTTCGCCGAATACAGTGACTCAATAACCCGGGTCGCCATCATCGCGCCGTCCGACATCGTCTTCGGGATGATGAATCAGGCGGGGGCCAGGGCCCAGGCGCCGGGCCTCGAGATCCGGCCGTTCAGGGATCGTAACGAAGCTCTCTCGTGGCTGACGGGAATGGCGCCGGAATAACTCCGGCGCCATCCGCTCAGTTCGTGTCAGCCCGGGCCCAATCCCAGCCCGCCGTACCGCGCTGTGACACTGCTCGGACCCGAATCTCACCAACCGCACCGGCGGTCGTCGCGGAACTCGACGTCACGGTAGTGGCTGCCCAGCCGTCTTCAGTCTGCCACTCGACCACGTAGTGCGCGATGTCGGACTCGGGCGATGCATCCCATGTAACCGACTCGCCATCCACGACCATACCGGTGAGTCGTGCGGGACTCGATGCTAAAAGCATGAGCGTGGCGGCGGTCGTTTTGGAGACCTCCGCGACGAGCTGCTGACTGATCGTCTCGAGACGATCAGTCCACTGGTGGTAGTGCGGGTTGCCCAGAACCGGGTACGAGCCGATTCCACCGACGATGTCTCCATACGCCTCATAGTAGGCGGCAGCGTCGGTGCTCTTGTAGTACAGCGCGTCGTAGGTGATCAGGTCACTGAACTGCATCGCCGCGGCATGCTGGATGTCCCGAATCCCGGGATTGGAGTATCGGATCGTGTTGTCGAGTCGGTGGTCGTTCTTCCACCCGACCATGTCGTTGTTCAGGGCGCCAACGATTCGCTTTCCGCTCGCGACGGCACGCCGGACATACTCACGGCTACCCAGAAGACCCGCTTCCTCGCCGGTGAAGAAGGCAAGCTCGATGGTCGACGGCATAGGATGGTCCTTCAGGACTCTCGCGACCTCGAGGAGTGCAGTCGCTCCAGACGAATCGTCGTCAGCACCTGGGCCCCGCACCGTAGAGTCGAAATGGCTGCTCGCGACATAGACCAGATCTGGATCCACCGTGCCAGGTATCCGCACGATCACGTTGGCGGTCCGCTGCCCACGACCCTCGAACCACTCGAGTTCGGGCTCATATCCGAATGAGCGGAGCTTCTCCGCGTAGTACGCGATGGCCAGTGCGTTGCCCGGCTGCGTCACGTGCTTGGATCCAAAGCCGTACACGTCCCGTGCGTACTGGAAGATTCTTCCTGTCGAGATCTGCTGAGTGACCCGCGTGACGTCCGCAGCGATCGGGGCGAACGTCGCCTCCCCCCTTAGACGGAGGTCCACTTCGTTCGCTAGGGCGGTCTCGAGGCGGGCCTCTACATCAGCCTGCTCAACTCGGGTATTTAGGTCGAGGAGATACACCCCACGTTCCGGAGACACCGTGTCACCGTCGCGCTCCGCGATCATCAAGATCTTCCCGGAACCCGGAGCAACCGCCCACTCGTACTCCGGCGCGATGGTCCGAACGGAGTTGTTGTGGAAGAGCTTGAGCGGCTCACTCCCGCTGAGGTCATACAAGTAGGAGCGCATGTGCCGCCCCTCTCCCTTGGCTGCCATGATGTGCTCGGCATCGACCCACCGGAGGCGCCGGTCGTGCTGAATTTCCATGGACAAACGGCGGTCACCGCTCCCGTCCGATGCGGCCACCCAGATCTCCCAGTCGTGAAGATCCATCAACTCGAAGGCGACGTGAGCGCCATCAGGCGACACCTGAGGATTCTGTATCCGCTTCTCGGTCTCGAATACGGATCGAGGTGCTGACTCGTCCGCGCCGAGATCGATCACATGAACAGTGGTGTTGGTTCCATTCTGACGGGTGAACGCCAAGACACCACTTGCGGAGAGCGACACGTTCGAAGCTCCCGGAAGCATGACTGGGTGCCCTCCTCGGGAGAGACCGGCCACCGCATTCTCAAGGACGCCGACTAGGGTGCTTCCGTCAGCCGATACGAGGAGGCTACGAATGCCGACACCGAAGTCGATCTGGGTCACACGGCTCGATGTGACCCAGAAGACCGAGGTGCTCCTGGCATCATCCGCTGGTGATGCCACCACGAAGAGGTCGCCGGACTCTGCCGCAAACGTCATCTGGACAGGGGCGCGGCCGCCTAGGTCGATGCTGCGGTCCCCGCTGTTCGTGGTGAGCACTACAGTCCCCGCCTTGGCTTCTTCCCAAGCCGTAGCCGTCTGAGCGCGCATGCGACCGGCCCTTCCCTGCGCGGTTGTCTCAGCCTGCCGAGCAGCCAAGACCGCTGGTGTATCCTCAACGCGAATCGTTGCACTGGTGCCGTTGGGGCCGAGCACGGTGGAGCCACCTACGACCTCGCGTACGACTTCGCCCGTCGCGAGGTCCACGAGCTTCGTCACGGGGCCGGCCGGCCCTGCGGCCCTGTAGGTCCCGAAACGCCCATCAGGCGAGACCGTGACGCCCGCACCATCCGGGGCGACTTCGGTGACCTTGAACACCTCTCCGGTAAGGCGAGCGATTTCCTCCAAGTGCGCCACTCCCTCTGCACCCTTAAGGACGTCCAGATAACCGCGTAGTGCATCCGGATAGTCACCCCGGTCCCAGGCGAGATACGCCTCTTGGAGCGCGGGATGATCCGGCATGGACGGTTCCTGCGCAGAAGCCCCGGAAAAACCAAACAGGAGCGCGAACAACATGAGAGAAATTCTGGATCGCATATTCGTCATCGAAATCGCGTGGAAAGAGTGCTGGTCCGATCCCGTCCAGACGCCGATGTTGGGCCTCTGTCTGAGCATAGAAATCTAGTAGGGGGTTCTGGGATAATGATCATTCGTCGATTCACGCTGCTGGCAGCAATCGTGTTCATGGGCTGTGAAGACGCTGCCCAGGCAGCGCCTGGAACAATCGCCTTCACCCACGTGAACGTCCTGCCGATGACAGCGGAGACGGTCCTAGCCGACCAAACAGTTGTCGTGGTGGATGGGCGCATCACCGAAGTTGGTGCGGCAGGCGACGTGATGCTTGGAAGGGGCGCTACGGTCATCGACGGGACCGACCAGTACCTCATGCCCGGACTCGCCGAGATGCACGCCCACGTGCCCCCCGGCGACAATCCCCCCAGGGACGCAGTCGAGGACCTTCTGTTTCTGTATGTCGCGAATGGCATCACGACGATCCGAGGCATGCTGGGCTCGGACTACCAGATCCCGCTGGCCGACGAGCTCGAACAGAGTCAACTCCTGGGCCCGAACTTCTACGTAGCCGCTCCCTCCTTGAACGGGACCACGGCACCGACCGCCGAAGCCGCCGAAGGCCTGATCCGAGCGGCCAAGGAGAGCGGGTATGACCTCATGAAGATCCACCCTGGCATCCCGCTCGACGCGTGGGACAGAATGGCCGAGGTCGCCGAGGAAGTGAACCTGACCTTTGGCGGACACGTGCCGGCTGATGTCGGGCTCGTGCATGCGATCGAAACAGGCATGTCGACTGTGGATCACCTAGACGGCTACGTGCAGGCCATCGCGTCCGACAACGTTCAGGCCCAAGTGAACGCAGGAACCATCAGTCTGGGCGGGCTCGTGGAAGGTGTGGACGAGGGCAAACTCGCGGAGATCGTCCAGCTCACGATCGACAACGACGTCTACGTCGTCCCGACGATGTACCTGTGGGAGAACCTGTATGGCTTCCCTGACACGGACGCCATTTTGTCACAGCCAGAGATGAAGTACGTGTCTCAGAGTCAACGCGATGCCTGGCGTCGTCAGTCGGAGGGGAATGCGCGAGGCGGCGAGGAAGAGGTGGCCACCTACCTGGCGCTCAGAAAGCAGGTCCTCAAGGGGCTCTCAGACGCCGGCGCAGGCATCCTGATGGGCACGGACTCACCGCAGATGTTCAACGTGCCCGGATATGCCCTTCACCGTGAACTGCAAGTCGTGGCCGAGGCCGGCATCTCGAACTACGAAATTCTGAAGAGTGGGACGGCTTGGGTGGGGAAGTACGTGGCCGACCACCTCGAGTTGGATGGGTCATTCGGTACCGTGGCCGCTGGCCAGCGCGCCGATCTGGTCCTGTTGGGTTCGAATCCGATGGACGACCTCGAGAACCTGACAGATCGCGTGGGTGTGATGGTCCGCGGACGGTGGGTGTCGCGGAAGGAGATCGATCTCGGGCTCGCGGCCCTAGCGGCCAAGCACGCGGGACAACGCTGACCTAGAACGCGAACAGCTTCGTGAACTTGAGCGTGATCCCGCGCTCGAGGACCGGTGTCGTCACCCCTCCGGCCAGTGACCTTCTCTCCGTGAACACCAGAAAGAGATCGGACAGGGGCGCATGGATCAGATTGAAGCGCACGTTCGTGACCATCTCCTCCGTCGCTTCGTTGTACTGAACGAAGCCCATGAGGAAAGTGCGGGTGTCCTTCGCGTACCGGAGCTGGCCGCTGAACAGATCCGCGGTGAAGTCGGTGCCACCGAGCTTGAGGTCGTTGTGCTGGGCGGAGAGCCGCAGCGAGAAGTGCTCATTAGGGCGATATAGGCCTTGGAATGAGACCGAGGTGCGTTCGCCGTCGTAGAAGTCACCTTTCGAGAAGGAGACTCGTCCGGACAGAGCCTTGTTCCCGGCAGTCATCAGATTCATGCTCGGAGCCCGCCACCGGTATTCGCCCGCCGCGAGACGCGCACCCGCAATGCTCGTCGTCGCAAAGAGCTGCTCGTAGTGATCGGCGTAGTCCATTGTGAGCGACCCACCGTTCATAAGGCTGACCTGCACACCCGGCGTGAGCGTGCGCGTCTCCAGCGATCCGTCCAGAGTCGTATACGCGTCGACGTCGAAGTACGGGTTGATCTCCAAGATCCCGCTCTTACGGACCTTCGGATGGAACCCAACCGTCCCGTAGTAGCGACGGATCGCCGTCCGATCGATGAAGCCCGTGCCTGGGTTGAATCCGTCTCCGACATGCTTGAACAAGAACGAGGAGTTGAATACGGCGCTGCGCCACGCGGCCTGCACCATCGCGACGTTCTTGTCGTCCCCAGAAGGCGCCGACTCGTCTGTCCGAGCCGCATAGGCCGACACCACGAGCGTGGGGAGAACATTGAAGTTGCCATCGATGCCATAGGCGCGGTTGAATTCCGCGGGCCGCCCCGAAAGTCCTGTGGACTGCCGGTTTACGAACATTGCGCCGATGTTGGAGCCACCCGACAAGTGACGCTTCACCCGCGCGACCGAGAAATTCTCGGCGTCGAAGGAGGCCCCGTCTTCAGGACCGAGAACCGACCGGGTCTGCATGTTGATCAGGCCGACCTCCCATTGCTCTCCGATCCTCCCCGTCATCCGCGCCCCTGCGAGAATCGGGAGCGGCTCGCGACTCGGCGAAAGTCCGATCCTGCGCGAATGAAAGAGCCGGAATTTTCGATTCGAGCTGCCCGTGCGGAAGTTCCTGACGCTCACGTCCTCGAAGGCAAAAGTGCCCTCGTTCTCCAAAAAGAAGTCACGCTTTTCGGGAAAGAACAGAGAAAAGCGCGTGAGGTTCACCTGCTCCGCATCGACTTCGACCTGACTGAAGTCGGTATTCGCGGTGAGGTCGAGTGTGAGCTTCGGGGTGACCCCCCACTTCAGATCGAGTCCGACCGCTCCTTCGCTCCCTTCCTCAACCACTGCGGGCCCGGTGATCCAATCGCCCAGCACATAGGGCTTAACCCAGAGATTTCGACCCGCAGGCAAGTCTCTCAGTCCTTCCAATGTGCCCGCCATCGAGAACTTGTAGACGCGGAACTGAAGCGGCACCGCTGCCCACATGGAGTCTTCGTTCTTCCGGCGAAGCCTCCGAGAGAAGTTGAGCCCCCACGTCTGCGGCCCTTGGGTCGGGTTGAACCGGAGCGTGGCAAACGGGATCGCGATTTCTGCGATCCAGCTCGAGTCGTTGATCGTGGTGCGAACCTCCGTAATGCCTTCCCAGGCCCGAGTGATGGACCGCTGGTCGTCGAACGCCTGAGCGTCGAACATCGCGCCGGCCGGGTTCACCGCGAATACGAAGCCGTTCTGCCTGTCGTGATAGGTGTCCAGCGCGAAGCCAAAGATGTCCGAGTTCGGCGTATCGAAGTCCTGCTCGAGCCCCGGTACGCTCAAGGCGCCGACGTTCGAGTCGTGCATGACAGCCCCGATATAGAGCTTGTCGTCATCGTAGAGGATCCTGACCACCGTCGACTCGGACGCAGGCATTCCAGGCTCTGGGGTGATCTGAATCCACGTCTCGGACGTCGGGGTCGCGCGAGCCCAAGCTGCATCGTCCAGCCGTCCGTCGATGTTAATTCCACCTTCGATCTTCAAGGCCGTCATCACGGGGCGTGGGAGCGACAGCGGATCGACCGGAGTCCTCTCGGCTCCACCGATTACCTGTGCGGACAGCGGAGATGCGATCCCGAATAAGGCCAGAAGAAGGACGGTGCTACGTAGCATGGACGTGGGCTGGAAGATTAGGAGGCGGCCAAGGATGGTCCTGTCTGTACAAGTCGAGGAAATCCCTTTTGCTCAAGAGACACCCGTCTCACGGAGGTTGCTGCCTCGGGCCCTAGAGCCCGAGCGCAAACAGCACCTGAGCAAGAAAATAGAGTGGAAGGCCCACACCCGTGTTCAGTGGATCTGGCTGCACGAACCTCTCGCGAGCGACGAAGACGTCTGATGCCATAAAGGCAGCGGCTCCAACGGGCACCAGCAAGGGTGCCCCTGCTCCAAACGCGCTCGCGGCCATCACCAACATGAGCGAGATGGCGACGATGTAGGCGCGAACCGGCCAGATCATCCGTGGCGTGAGTTGGCTGCTGATGAGCCAGGTGTGGATCCACAGAGCCGTGGGGACGGCAAGAACGAACGCCGCCACGGCCCATTGCACTTGGAAACGGAGCGAAGCGAATGCCGTCGCGTAGGCGAGGTGTCCTAAGAGGAAGGCGGCCAGACCGCATAGAAAAGCTTGTCCACGTCCGGGCACGAGGAGGAGGAGGTCACCAATCCAGCACAGGGCGAAGCCGGCCAGCATTACACGCCCGAAGGACGACTCGGCCGCCCCGACCCACAGGGCGAGAAGCACATAACCCGTGGCCGCCGACATCTTCAGGGTCGCGGCTGTTCGACGGGCTCCTCCCGTGGAGGCCTGGGCGGAGAGAACACCCAGAACGACAACTGTCGCTGAAACGGCCCAGAGGCGAGGGGTCATGATCTCAGCCTGCCACGCTCCAGCCGCTGCTTGTCAGCTCTCTCCGAAGTCACTCGGGAGGCTGCTCCAATCTGACTGGGAACGGTACGACCAGCTCCGGCAGTGCGTATGCACCCGGGAAGTCCTCTTCGACCTCTTTTTGTTTTCCGCTCCACGTCTCGATGTCGATCCGGAATACGGCCGTGCGTTTGAGCTCGTCATCCGTCGTCGGACGGTAGTCCTCACCCGGGGTCAGGTGAGGAGCGTATTTGTCGAGAATCGCCTGAAGAGCGAATCGACATTCGCCCGCGTCCTCGACGATAGTCCCTATGCCGAACGCCACGACGCCGGCGTATTCCACCGAGAATTCGAGCGCCTCCGGAGCCGGCAGAAACCGACCCATGGCGGCGACACTGAACGCGACCTTCTGCACCTGTTCCACATTGTCGCGCGTCTTCCCTGAGCGGTGTGTGTGGAGGTAGATGCAGTGCCGTTCTTGATCGTAGAAGTACAGGTTCGAGTTGAGGAACGGCTGCCCGTCCTCCCCCACTGTCGCCATGAATCCGGAGGGCGCCTGGATCATGAAGTCCCTGACCCACGGTTCATCCTTGCCTCGGTCCCGCCGCCGCAAAGCGCTTCGTGAGTCGTCCCTTCCGGCGTTGTCCGCCCCGACCTTTTCCTCACTCACATCGACTTCTCCACGTAGTGCTCTGAAATGAGCCCACGATGCCACAGTTCGTGCCCGGCGATCAGCCATGGAAGCGCACGCACGGTGATTTCGCTATCGCTCGCGATCCCGGTCCGCGCACCCGTCTCCCCGTCGAAGGAGGCGAACAGATGCACGTTGGCACGCCGCACCGCGACCCACTCCTCGATCAAGTCCGCGAGGGGTCGATCTCCACCGTTCGAACGCACCGTCCACTCGTTCTGGTCCATCCCCGGAAGAGTGACACCGTCCTCCCTGGCCATGGTCAGAGCCCGGAACGCGAACACACGCTCGGTATCCATGAGGTGGGTGATCACCTCGCGGATATTCCACTTTCCCTCCGCGTAACGGAACGTCTCGCGTTCGGGCGTGATGCCTTCGAGAACGGTGATCGTCTCCTCTAGTTGCTCGCGAAGTGTGACCGCGATGTCGCCGTCGGGGACGAGTGCCACATACTGCCGGTAGTACTCGTTGTACTCGCTGTACTCAGGGCGAGGAAGCTTGGTCATCGTCTCTCCTTAGTGGCTGATGCCGCCGTTTGCACCGATGGTCGCCATGGACGGGGGACGCTCCAACTGCAGGCGGCGGGCGGTTGTTTCGGCTTCCTGCCAAGCACGCAGGACGTTTTCTCCGGCGAGCTTTCTGAGGTCATCTTCAGTCCATCCGCGCCGTGACAGCTCTGCGAAAAGCATCGGGTAGGTGGATACGTCTTCCAGGCCGACCGGTGTGCTGGTGATACCATCGAAGTCGGACCCGATCCCGACGTGGTCCATTCCCGCGACCGCCGCGACGTGGTCGATGTGGTCGGCGACGTCAGCAATCGTGGCTTCCGGCTGATCCGTGAGAAAGGACGGGACGAAGGTGACCATGACCACGCCGCCGTTCTCCGGCAGGCGGCGCAGGACCTGATCTGGCACGTTCCGCGAGTGGTCGTGCACACCCCGTGCATCCGCATGCGACCAGATGACAGGTGCCTCCGCGACGTCGAGCGCGTCGTTCATCGTGGCGGGTGATGTGTGCGCGAGATCGACCAGCATCCCCATTCGGTTCATCTCACGGACGACCTCTTCCCCGAAGTCGCTGAGTCCGCCGTGCCGCGCTTCATCGCTACCCGCATCGGCCCAGTCCAAGGTGCCGTTGTGCGTAAGCGTCATATAGCGGACGCCCATCGCGTAGAACGCGCGTAGCGTCCCGAGTGAGTTCTCGATGGCGTGTCCGCCCTCCATGCCGAGCATGGAAGCGATCTTGCCGGAACCGAAGATCCGATTCACATCGGAAGCATCCAGAGCGAGTTCGAAGACGTCGGGATACTTGTCGACGATTTGAAGGGCGATGTCGATCTGCTCGAGCTGAACCTTGGCGGCGCCTTCAGCCTCCGCCTCGAACGGGATATACACAGACCAGAACTGCGCGCCGACCTTTCCAGCACGAAGGCGGTCGATGTCGGTATGGAACGGCGTGCTTCCTCGAAGGTCATGCTCAAGAGCCTCCACATCGTGGGGTGCGACCTCACTCTGGCGGATCGCCCAAGGGAGATCGTTATGGCCGTCGATGAGGGGCGTCGAAGACAGTACCCGCATGGCTTTGGCCATGTGCGGATCCTGCTGGGCTCCGACAGTACCGGCGAAAACAGCGAGAGCAGCCATCAACAGATAAGAAACGCGTCTCATGATCTTCCCGAGCTCGGTTGGCGAGTGAACAGACCTGAAGAATCGCTTCACCGACTCATCGGCGGCAAGGCGGCGGTTCCCGGCTTTCGCGAGCGTGGGCTTGATGGGCACATTGCGGAGGCAATCCACACAACTGAGGTCCACATGCTCGCTCGTCGTCTCGCTTCATCCGCGTCGTTCACCGCGATACCTCTCGGCCTAGCTCTCGTCGCGGTTACGCCCGCCCTCGGGCAGGCACCAGCCGGCGCTGATTCTGTGTGGACCGACATCGTGATGCAGTGGGAATCGACCGTCGAAGAGGAAGGCATCGTCGGGGCCTCTCTAGCCCTGATCGTGGACGGAGAACTCACCAAATTCGAGACCGAAGGCTCAGCGAATCTGTCGGAAGGCCACTCAGTAGACCGATCGACGATCTACCACTGGGCTTCGATCACGAAGACGTTCACCGCCATCGGCATCATGCAGCTCCGTGATCGGGGCTTGATCAGCCTGGATGACCCGATCACGAAATACGTGCCCGAGCTGCGCGAGGTGCACAACGAGTACGGCTCAATGGACGACATCACGATCCGTCATCTCATGAGCCACTCCGCCGGCTTCCGTGCCGGCACCTGGCCGTTCGCGGGGGGTGAGGACTGGCAGCCGCATGAGCCGACCGAGTGGAGTCAGCTCGTTTCGATGATCCCCTACACAGAGATCGAATTCGAGCCGGGGTCGAAGTTCAGCTACTCGAACCCGGGGATCATCTTCCTGGGCAAGGTCATCGAGTATGTGAGCGGCGACGTCTACGAGGCGTACATCGACAAAAACATCTTCCGCCCCTTAGGCATGCGCCGAACGTATTTCGACGCGACACCATGGGGCCTGCTGCGCTTTCGATCGAACCACTACTTCGTGGCGGAAGACCAGGTGACCGCGGGCGGCTTGGACTTCAACACGGGAATCACCGTGGCGAACGGTGGGCTGAACGCCCCTCTGGGCGACATGGGGCGATACCTCGCATTCCTTATGGGCTCACGCCTTGAAGGCAGCGACTACGACGCCGTTCTCTCCCGCAATTCCCTCCAAGAGATGTGGAACGACGTCGTGCCGATTGGTGACTCTCCGTACGGGACGTCTTCGATGGGGCTGTCGTTCTTTCTCTATGAGCAGGACGGGCATCAAGTGGTCGGTCACACCGGCAGCCAGCGTGGCTTCCTCTCGTACATGTACTTCGATCCGATCGCGAAGATCGGGGCCATCTCCGCTTTGAACACGGTCGGACTGGACGAGACTGGACCGGACTCGAACGGACTACGCGTCGCGATCACAACTCGACTGCTGAACGAACTCTTCCCTCTGTTCCGCGCAGACGCAGCGGCAGACGGAGGGAACTGAGGGAGTCCAATGGAACGTCGCGACTTCGTTCGGCTGGCCGGGACAGCAGCGCTCACACCAGGGTTGGCGACCACCATCGATTGGGACCGATTCGGTGGGGTGCGCCATTCACCCCTCTGGCCCGGATACGGGGACGCCATCGTGGTCGACGCCCTCGCGGGTCCGATCCAGTTCAACATCCCGCAGGAAGGGCTTCCGCTCAGTAACGCCGCTCTGAACGCAGTACGTGGATCAGGGATCACCGCGGTGAACATCACGGTGAACGCGCGCCCTACCGAGAACCAATCCGCCCTCGAGGCGACTGCCGCCAAAATGGAAGCATGGATGGCAGAGGCCGAACGGAGTTCCGACGTGCTCTCGGTCGCTACCACCGTGGGCGACATCCGAGCCGCGAAGGCGTCGGGCCGACTCGGCCTCGTCTTCGGCTTCCAAGACGGTGTTCCGTTCGAAGACGATCTGGATCGACTCGACCGGTTCTACGAGATGGGCCTCCGCATCGTCCAGCCGACATACAACGTGCAGAACAAGATCGGTACCGGCTGTCTCGCGCCCAACGACAGCGGCCTGACAGAGCTGGGACGGGAAGCGGTGGCGCGCATGGAGGCGTTGGGCATCTTGCTCGACTTTTCGCATTGCGGCCCACAGACAACCATCGACGGCATCCGTGCGGCGACGGGGTCGGTTTCCATCACACACTCCGGGTGTAAAGCGGTGTTCGATCACCCACGCAGCAAGGACGACGCGACGATGCGTGAGACGGCGGACGGCGGCGGAGTGTTCGGCGTCTACCTCATGCCGTTCCTGAATCCCGCCGGCCCGCCCACGGCCTCAGACTTCATGGACCACATCGACCACGCTCTAGATGTGTGCGGCGAGGACCACGTGGGCATCGGGAGCGACCAGGGCATCGTTCCGCTCGATGTCAGCGGTGACTTCCCTAGCCAGTTCGATGCTGTTTCGGCCCAACGCTCCGCAGCTGGGATCGCGGCGCCTCGTGAGGACACGGTCCCCTATGTCCCGGATCTTAATACGCCGCGACGAATGGAGACGATCGCGGACATGATGGCGGCGCGCGGGCATGCCGACCGGGTGATCGAGAAGGTGCTGGGGACCAACTTCGTTCGGTTGTTCGGCGAGGTGTGGAGCTAGGCACCGCCATTGGGGCGAGGACGTCCACTAACCTGACACATCCCCGGACCGCTGCGATATTGGTCCTTCGATTCTCGCCCTGACCGAGCCCGGAAAACGTCATTCATGCTTGTCCCTCTGATTGCCCTGCTCCAGCTCGCCTCCTCCGCCGGGCCCGCCCCTCAGGCAGGCGTCCCGGAGTCGACAACCGAATACAGCGGCCGTCGAGGAGAGCTGGACGTCATGGTTCCCCGTATGGACCAAGACGTGGTCATCGACGGTGTGCTCGACGAGGCGGCGTGGGCCGAAGCCGCAGTTCTGACGGACTTCTCACAGTACCGCCCTGTAGACGGCGTGGCAGCCGAGGACAACACGGAGGTATTGGTCTGGTACTCGTCGACGGCCATCCACTTTGCGATCAAGGCGTATGAGCCCCACGGAACGGTGCGTTCCACTCTGGCCGATCGCGACCGGATTGCGAATGACGACCACATCCAGATCCTCCTGGACACGTTCAACGACGGGCGGACCGCGACGGTCTTCGGCGTCAATCCGCTCGGGGTCCAGTCCGATGGGTCGCGTGTCGAACGGGGAGCACAATCACGTGGCTTCGGGGGACGTGGCACGCGGGACCCGGTCGACCTGAGCCCGGACTTCATCTACGAGACGCAGGGACAGCTCACCCCCTTTGGATATCAGATCGAGATGCGGATCCCCTTCAAGAGCGTCTCCTTCCAGCCTGCGGATATCCAGAGTTGGGGCATCAACGTGATCCGCCGCGTTCAGCACTCGGGCCGTGAACAAACCTGGACACCGGCTCAGCTTGGGAGAGCCTCGTTCCTGGCCCAGGGAGGCACACTCCAAGACCTCCAAGACTTCGACCGGGGCTTGGTGTTGGACCTCAATCCGGTCGTGACGTCATCCGTCGACGGCAGTCCCGGTACATCCCGGTGGGACTACGATGCCTCCACTCCGGAAGTGGGCGGCAACGTACGGTGGGGCATCACCAGAAACCTAACGCTCAACGCCTCGGTGAATCCAGATTTCTCGCAAGTCGAAGCCGATGCTAGCCAGACCCAGTTCGATCCGAGGAATGCCGTCTTCTTCCCTGAGAAGAGGCCCTTTTTCCTAGAAGGCAGCGAGAACTTCCAGACGCCTAATCGGCTGATCTACACACGACGGATCGCCAGTCCGGACGTGGCGGCAAAGATCACCGGAAAGGTATCGGGCACCGAGGTGGCCTTCCTATCCGCGAAGGATTCGGACCTCGCGGGAGACGGGAGCTCTCCGATCTTCAACATCCTCCGGGTCAAACGGGACCTCGGAGAAGAGTCGACACTCGGCGTCGCTTATACGGACCGTGTCGACGGCGCGAACTACAACCGACTCGCGAGCGCCGACACGCGCCTCGTGTTCGGCGGCATCTACGACCTGCAGATGCAGGGCGCATTCAGCTTCGACAGGAACTCGGGAGTCACACAAAACGGGCACCTGTGGGACGCAAATCTCCGGCGTCAGGGCCGTGAGTTCGGCTTCAACGTCTCTTTCAAGGGCATGTCCGATGATCTGATCGCAAGGAGTGGCTTCCTCAGTCGTGTGGGGACCGTCGCACTCAGGGGTGGGCCGAGCCTCACCCGTTACGGGAACGCCGGGTCGTTCGTGGAGCAGTACCAAGCGAGCCTGGTCCTAGAGTCCAACTGGCTCCATCAGACGTTCATGGACGGGGGGACACCGGACAACTGGCTAAAGTCGACGTTCGGACACGACTTCACGCTTCGCGGTGGATGGAACATCGGGATCTCAGCGCTTATCGAGCGCTTCTACTATCCGCCCGACCTGTATCAAGGTCTGTTTATTGAGCATCAGACCCCGACGGGCACGGAGTTCATTCCGTTCGTCGGTGAACCGAAGCTGGACAACTACGACCTGGTCCTGAGCTTCCGAACACCGAATTCCCCGCGCTTCAGCGCGAACGGCTTCTTTGCCTTCGGTCAGGACGAGAACTTCGACGAATGGTCGAATTCCTATGTTCTGCTGTGGTCCAGCAACCTCGTCTTTCGACCCACCGAACAGCTTCGAGCCGAGTGGAGTCATACGCGTCAGCAGTACCTGCGTAAGACGGACCGGACCTCAGTTCGAATAAGGTCTCTACCCCGCATCAAGGTGGAGTACCAACTCACTCGGGACATCTTCCTCCGGTTCGTTGGGGAGTACGACGCCGTGAAGGTCGACGCCCTCCGAGATGACGGCCGGACCAATGATCCCCTCGTGAGGGCCGACGGAAACGGCGGTTACGAGAGGGTTCTGGCTCAGACTCGAAACAACTTCGGGTTCGACGCGCTGTTTTCCTACGAACCGAGTCCAGGCACCGTGGTCTTCGCTGGGTACGGAAGCTCGCTTAAGGAGGAGAGGTCGTTCCGCTTCAGTGGCCTGGAACGCCGCAACGACGGCTTCTTCGTGAAGCTGAGCTATCTGTTCAGGATGAAGTGAGTGTGGACAGGACCTCTACCTGCTCGATCAAGCTTGTGATGCGATGGTCGTTCTCTGCAGACCCCCCAAAGCCAGAGGCTCGCAGCTCCTTCGCCAGTGTCTCGATAAGCGGTTTGCCTCCGAGCCGGATGGTAAGGACCGTCGTGATTCCAACGATCGGGACCAGCACGACCATCACGCCGAAAATCGGAATTAGTACTTCGATACCCATACCCTCACTCCAGAAGAGTCCTCACTGCGCGTCACCGGCCGCTCATGATGCGTTCGATGTCTTCCACCGTACGAGGCGCCTTGGCTGAGAGATTCTCGAAGCCGTCTTCCGTCACGAGAATGACGTCCTCGATCATGATCGCGATGTCCATCTCGGGCGCGTAGAGCTTTGGCTCAACCGTAAAGACCATCCCGGGCTCCAACGGTGTCGTGTAGTCCCGTCCGTCCGTGGCTTCGAGGCCCACATGGTGTCCGATGTCACGTACACCGAGGCCGGCCACTGCCGTGTACTGGGTGAGGCCTTTGCCTTGGGTGAGATAGTGTGTTGGTGAAGGCATTAAGCCCCACACGTTCTCCACCCCCATCGCGTCGATGTCTTCGTTGTCCTCTAGGTCGTGGTCTTGATAGACCTGCGACGCGGCTCGGATCACGTCGAGAATGGTGTTCCCTGGTCGAACCTGTGCGATGGCCGCCTCTTGAGCCTCGAGCACGATCTCATAGATGCGCTTTTGCTCAGGCGTGAATCGCCCAGAGACCGGAAAGGTCCGGCATACATCCGAGCCGTACATCGCCCACTCTGCCGCTCCATAGTCGATGAACACGAAGTCACCATCCTGCATCACTCGGTTCACCGAGTTGTAGTTCTCCGAACGGATCGTGAAGAGAGACACGGCGTCTGTCCCCGACGCGACGATCGGGGGGAATGCCGGGCGCGGTGAGCCACTCGCCTTCCACGTCCATTCCATAATGCCCGCGACTTCGAGGTCGTTCATCCCCGGCTCGATCCGCCGCATGGCCTCGATCAAGCCGTCGGCACTGATCTCCGCTGCGCGCCGCAGCGCATCGATCTCGTAGGCGTCCTTGACGACCCGCATTCGTTCGATGGCGGGCGTCGCATCGGACAACGTGCGGCCGCCGAGAGCATCGGAGATCGAGGCCTCCAGCTGCTGCTTGACGGTCTGCGGCGCTGCTAATCCGGGCGGCGCATAGAGGCTGGCGGTCTCCTTCGCGAAGTAGACGTCGTTTGAGCCCCGAACCAACACACGCAGGGCCTCAGTGAAGTCGTCCAGGGCGTAGGTCTCACCAATGCCCGTCGCGGCTTCCGCAGCCTGTCCCGGTTCCAGGCGCCGAATGAGCTGGTTCCAAGCAGACCCCAGAAGCCGATCGTCCTGAAAGGAGTACTGTGCGCCAGCGAATTCACGATGTCCCGGCAGGAAGAGCTGCTCCCTGACACCACCGGATCCGTCCGGCGAGATCATCAGAACCGCGTAGGGGGACTCCACACCCGTGAGGTAGAAGAAGTTCGGCTCCTGCTTCTTCTCGCCACCGTGCCGGATCATGTACTCAGAGGCCACGACGATGGGCGCGTCGAGCTGGGCAACCAACCGCGCGCGGCGTCCGGCGTAGACCTCGGGAGGAAACGCTATATCGGACTGAGCCGAGGCGACCGATGGTGCTACCGCAACCAGTGCAGCCGCGACGAGGACGCCCCAGCCATCCATAGCCGAACGGTTCATCAGGAGCTCTTCCTGAACGTCATTCGATTCCCACTCGGGAAATACAACGTCAGCACATCCCCGTCGACGTCTACTCGCGTTGGTTCGAGGGGGGCTCCCTCAGGGCCTCGCGCCACCATACGTAGAGGTGCCTCCTCCAGGCCCCGCATCGCCTCGCCCACAGAGAGGTTGAATAGGTGGCTGAAGACGACGCCGTCCTCAGTCCGTTCGTAGGTGCCCCCTTCCCCGGATCCACGCTTCGCAGCCCCGTTCTCATCCATCACGAAGAAGAGGACCTGCCAGTCATGTTCGGCGAAGAAGATCTGTCCACGGACTTCGTGGTCCGTACCGTCTGCGAGGAGGTAGCGGTCTGCAGTCCAGGCGCCTCGGACGTCACCGGTGGATTGAGCCTGGGCCAGGAAGGGCGCACAAAGCGCGAAGGCGGCCAAGCTCCCCAGCACAGTGGATCGGACCCACATGTGCCTCTTCGGTGTTCGGCGGCTCATCGGGTGCCTGCCCGTGTGTCGGGAGTTATAACGTCTTTCTGCCAATAGAATGGGCCCGCCGTCCGCTGTCGGGGCCACACCTCGTCCAACGTGTCACCGTCGTAGAGGCGGCCGTTCATCATGACCCGGTGGATCTCACGGGAATTGCGGAGATTCTCCAGAGGATTGGCGTTCAGAATCACCAGGTCGGCGAGCTTGCCCACCTCGATCGAGCCCAAGTCCCCATCGAGACCCAGTGCATCGGCGCCTACGATCGTCGCGATTCGCAGCGCTTCATGAGGCGTCACGTCGGGGCCCATCCCCATCGCCCAAAGCTCCCAGTGGTACCCAAGACCCTGGAGCTGGCCGTGACTGCCAATGCCTCCGCGGCCACCCGCCTCTACGACTCGATCCACGAAGTCAGCAATCAGTGGGAACGGGTACTGCGACTCGTGGAACCAGCCGTTGTTTCCGGCGCCTGTCGGACCAGGGCGGCGGAGCGTCCGTAGTTGGAGATCCTCGAACGGCGTGAAGCGGCGGAGCTTCTCGTCCTCGAACACATCCTCCGTCGAGTAGAAGTAGTTCTCCGCCCACGGCCCTCCGTACGTCACGAGCATGGTTGGGGTGGTCGCCATCTGGGACTCCGCGAGAAGGCGGACGACGTCTTCGAACAGCGGCATGCCCGGCAGGTTGTGCTCGGTCCCGGAGTATCCGTCTTGGGCCATCGTGAGATTGAGCTCGAGATCAAGCGAGCCCTCCGTGGTGGGCATGAGTTCCAGCTCACGCGCAGCCTCGATGATCCACTGACGCTGCTGGCGGTTCCCCGCACCGTACATCTTGATGGTCTTGGTGTCGTAGTACGATGAATACCGGGTCATCACGTCTCGCGCGTGATTGAGGCTCTCCACGTTCTCGCTCGAAAACACACCCGGGCCGGTCGAGTAGATGCGTGGCCCCAACATGCGCCCTGCCCGAACCTGGTCCTCATAGGTCAATACGTCGGTGGTCGCGGTCTGAGGGTCGCGCGTAGTCGTGACCCCGAACGCGAGGTTGGCAGCGTATGCCCACGGCTGTGTGCGGTGGAAGTCGTACGCGGCCCTGAGGTGGGCATGAGTGTCGACATACCCTGGAAGAACGGTCTTTCCGGTCACGTCGATCTCGTCCGCACCGTTGGGGATCTGCACAGATCCACGTGCGCCGACCGCTTCGATGCGATTGTCGCGGATGATGACAACACCATTCTCGATGACTTCATCGCCGCGCATGGTGACGACTCTGCCCCCGACCAATGCCACGACACCGTCGGGGACATCCCGGTCGAATTCGACTTCGATCCGGCGTTCATCCGGAACGTATGCGTCGTCGTCCTCATCCTCGCCATGGGATTCGTCGTCGCCTTCGTCGTCCGCCTCCGCCTCTTCGTCGTCACTCTCAGCACGCTCGGCCGCTTCGACACTGTCTGCGTGGGCCTGCGCGGCAGCCAAGTCGTAGACGACGTGGGCGTTCCCTACTGACCAGTGAACCGTGCGACCGTCCGCAGACCACGTCGGGAACTGCCCCCCGATATCCGTGAGCTTCCGCGCCGGAAACGTCGCGTCGTCAGGCTTGGACACCGAGATCGTCGGGGTTTCACCGCCGACATAAGGGACTGTGACGACATAGATGTCATTCACGATCTGGGCGAGCGCCTGATCGCCGGTCGGAGCCATGACGACCACGGACGCATTCTGTCCCTGACTCCCGCCCGAGGAAGTGCGGCCCGTGACCTTCACGTGCGACTTCCGATCTGTGCCGTCCCAACGCATCGAGACGAGCCCCTCTCCGCCGGAATAGGCCCATATGCGGTCGGGGTCGTTCGTGAAGTGGAACGAAGACATCCCACCGGTCGGAGCAATCAGCGACACGTCGCCACCTTCAGCCGGGAGCCACACCAAATCGGTCGGCTCACCGAGACTTCCTCGTGCGATCGCCTCCTCGTAATCACGTGAACTTGCCCGCTCGACCACGATCCGTGACCCGTCCGGGGCCCACTTGGGCTCTAGATACATCGCTGAGGTCGTCGTGAGTTGCTCGGCGTCGCCTCGACCGTCAGCACGGACCCGGTACACGTGTCCGCCCTCGGCATCGGTCCATCCGGAGAACACGATCCACTCTCCATCCGGTGACCACGATGGGTGTTGTTGCACCGCCGCGAGGTCATCCGCGATCCGCTCGGGATCGCCGTCCGGGTAGTCCATGACAAAGAGCTCAGACAAAACCGTGAACGCGAGACGTCCGCCCTCGGGCGACGGAATCGCGTTCCGGATCTGCTTCGCGACAAACGTCTCGGAGTCTTCGACGGGGTACTTGAAGTCGACCGACGGCCCGATGGGTAGGTCCACCTCGACCGCAAAAGGCACCTCGACGGCATCGCTGCCATCAACCGGCACACGCCAGATCTTGCCGCCGTACGTCGCGACGACTTCTCGCGAGTCGGGCGTGAAGCTCATGCCCGGGTATAGGTCCCTGCCCCCCCGGGACTCCTGATCGTCACGCTGAACCGGCCAGGCCAGCCAGTGCTCCTCCCCACTCGCAATGTCTCGAATCCGCAGCCCGGTATCCGAGATGTGACGAGACGCGTAGACCAACCACTTCCCGTCCGGGGACAGCGTCGGCCGGAAAGCCCCGCCCCATCGATTCGAACGCGACGCCGTCTCTCCAGTCTCCCGATCATACACCGCGAGCTGATAGAGATTCATACCGTTGTTGTAGAGGCTTCCTTGATTCAAGCGCCCACTGAACCACACATAGCGGTCGTCCGGTCCGAACGCGGCGCCCATCGTGCGTAGCGCAGCTGGTTCGCTGATCAGCTGAGCACCCGACCCGCCGTCTCGGTGCCACATATGCAGCTTCGAGTCTTTGGTCGCGATGATATACTGACCGTCGGGAGTCCACTCCGGACTGCCGTAGCTGTCGTGTTTGCCGCTTGTGACTTGGGTCGTATCTGCGAGGTCGAGGGACAGGATCCAAACGTTCTTGCCACCGTCCCGGTCCGAAGTGAAGACAACGCTTGCTCCGTCAGGGCTGAAGCGCGGTTGGGCATCGAAGCCCATCCCACGGGTTACTCGGCTCGCGGAGCCACCGGCGAGCGGCACCGTGAACAGATCGCCCAGGTGATCGAACAGCACGGTCTGCCCGTCGGGGCTGACATCCAGGGACATCCATGAGCCCTCGGTGGCTGTGTATTGCAGTCGGCGGCCGACCGCGAGGGGGAGTTGCTCCTGATCAGGGTCCTTGGCGGACTCTTCAGTCTCCTGCGCAGCGAGGGCTTGGTGGCCGTTGAGGTCGGCAAAGAAGCTCGAGGCAGCTAAGGCGAAGATGCAGAGGCGGATGGCACGTCTAATCATCGGATACGCGAGTTAGTGGAGTCGACTAGCTCCGCGGATCATGCGCTGAGGTGATGGGGCCCGCTAGGGCATTCTTCTGGAATGCGCCGAGCAGCAGACACCTTCAGCCTACCAAAGGGCTGCCGGACGATCTCGCTCAATGCTGATGCCTCGCGCAGCGCATGCACGATGATCGAGTCATTAGAGCGCGACGTGTGGGTTGTCCGACCGCAGTTCATCTCCCGACCGGACTCGTCGGGCCGTTTCGGCCGCAGTGTCCGGACATGATATCCGAATCGGCCTGACTAGGGTCGAGCGTCGGCTAGAGGGCGTGCTGAACTGCTCAAACGGAACAACAAATGTCTCAAGTCCGCATGAGATATCTCACCTGCGGGCCGGAAGCCGCACTTCTCCATGACGCGCTGCGAAGCGTGGTTCGTTGGCAGTGTGAAGCCGACGAGTTCCGCGAGCCCTACACCGTCGAAAGCGGCATCGATGACGGACTTGGCAACTTCGGTGGCGACTCCCTGCCCCCATCGCTCGGGATGAACCCCGTAGAACAGTTCGACCTCCAAACCACTTCCGACATCGACAGCTCTCAGTCCGGCGCGTGCCACGAACGGTCCACCTAGGCCGTCACGGAACATCCACGTACCGAACCCGTGCTTCTTCCAATGGGAGAGATGTCGCCTGAACAGCCTGGCTGAGTCCCGCCTGGGCCAAACCTTACCGTCGGAGGAGAGCGTAGCCATCACCTCAGGGGCGGCATAGAAGTCCTGAAAGTCTCTCAGGTCCGAAACGGACAGACGCCCCCCTACGAACCGAGGGGTGGTGATCACCGCCGGCGCGTTAGCCAATGGGGCTGTCGGCGGTCGGGCCGCCACGGTCGGGGGAAAGTTCGGTCATTTGTCGCACTTAGGTAGGCGGATTCTTTTTATGCTCGTTCATGGACGCGGCACTGACAAGGGATTCGACTGCCTCGTGGCCACTGGGCCGTTGGGCGCCGCTCCAGCTATCCAGCTCTGTTTCACTCGTCTGATCACGGGCTTGCGTGGCTGTCCTCAGTCCCTCACGCATCGAGGTCCTACCGATGGTACCGGTCCTCAAAGCCGATGGCGTCATCTTGAACGCGGCGGTTCTGCGCGACTCACAGGTACTGGGACAGCGCGTTCGCTGTCCTGCATGCGCGTCCAAGGGCTTCGCGCGTTGGCCAGGTGGATGGAACGAGCGAAACAGAGCTGGATAGCTAGGTGTGGCTGGGTGCCGCGCAGGGGCTAGTTGCCGTCAGCTAGGTCGGGGGGGGACAAGGCGCGCGAGTGCGGTTGGCAAGCCCCCAAATAGGTGAGGTCCCACCCTTACGTCTAACCCCTACCTCTACCCTGTACGGATGGGGCACTCTAACGCCTCCCGCCTTCAGCTTCGCAATCGTTTCCCGCTAGGCCCGGTCGAGAACAGCGCCGACACCTTGGGCGACCAAGGCGACTAGGGCCCCTAAGAAGAAGCCGGGCACACCGAAGGCAACCGGCATGCCGACCAGCGCGCCGAACGCCATCACCGTGCCCCAGTTCAGACCAACCGTGAGAAGATCGACAACGACACCGCCAAAAGAGTAGAGAACGCCGCAGACCAGGCCGAGGTAGGCGCTCCACTTGGCGAACCTCATCGAGGTGGGCAGGACCTTCATGTGAGGATCGGGTCCATCCGGTGCCTCCGAGTGCTCGGCAAGACTGAGGTGGAGCCGACGCCGGTCGTCGACAGCCGTTCGAAGGGATGCCACAGCGAAGAACAGACCAAGTTAGGCGCCACGCTCGCTCAGCTTCGCCAGGTCGCACTTCAGGGCCTCGGCTGTGACGGTTGTGGCGTATTCATTCGAGTCTGCCGAGATGATGCGCATAGCATTGCCTCCAGCTTCGGCAACTGCATTGCGAGCCTTGTTCATCGCACCTTGAGCGTCTGCCCCTGTACTAGATCCCATGGACTCTGAAACCGCGACGATGGTAATGAACTCACAGGCCCTTTCCTTCTAGGTGTCTGTGACGGGCTGAACGGTAGCTCCCTGGGGAGTCACGGTCGCCATGCAGCCGAATCCCGACACGCACATGACCGGCGCTAGGGCTACTGCGCCTATGAATCTCATCGGGCCATCCTCCACCAAGTCCTGTAGTGCTCCACCTTCATTCTGCTCCGCCCCACTCAGGCCCGCAACTCAGGACGCGCAAAACACTATTTAGTGGTTCAGCGTAAGTGGTGGTGGAATAAGGGGTACCCCCCGGTACTGGGGTCTCGCTTATCGGGGAAATGGACCCGTGCCAGCTACCAAATATTTTTCGGGGAACGGTATTGCAGTGGCGCCGATGTGTGCGGTCCTGCACCAGTACCGCCCCGTGGACGCCAATAAGGGGAGGGGTGACCGGCCAGCGAGTGCTTCCTGAGTCCTGACTCCATTGTGGGTCCTCATCACCCATATGCCACGGACAAAACAAACCCCACAACCTATAAAAGCGCTGCAGAGCTTGGCTTATCACTAATGACCCGGCTGGGGCTCGAACCCAGGACCTACGGATTAAAAGTCCGTTGCTCTACCAGCTGAGCTACCGAGTCGGTACGCGCATGAAGATACGATGGCCTGAGAAAAGTTGAAGCGCTTGGGCTAGGAACGCCGCCGAGCTACATCCTCAATGCACCAACACGAACGGACGAAGGGGCTGACTGAGCACGGCAGTCGCGATCGCAATCCCCTCTAGGAAGCTCCCAACCCGTAGGTTCTCATTCGGGCTGTGTTGGTTGTTGTCCGGGTTGACCGTCGGGACTGTGACCGCGGGAATCCCGAGTGTCGACACGAACGGAGAAATCGGAATCGATCCGCCGCTCGTGCGAATCTTCACCGGTTCTTCCCCAAACAAGTTCACGAGACCGGCACTCAGCCAGAGTCCGGGCTCGGAGTCGAAGTCGGTGCGGAAGGCGTCATATGACACACGGGCGTCGAAGCGTGCGAGTCGCCCCTCAGTCTGCCGCTCCTCCTCTGTGGGGTCACGGTCTTTGATGATGTGATAGCCGAGTTCCTTGATGTGGTCCTCAATCAGGCCCAAGAGCCTCCACCCATCAGTCTCCCGCACGAGCCGAACGTCGACCTCAGCCGTCGCGGTAGCTGGCACGATCGTTCTGACCTGTTCTCCAACCCATCCGGACTGAAGGCCTCTGATATTCAGCGACGGCCACTGGACAGCTTCCTGGAGGCTGCCCGCGACTGCGTCGATCTCAGCAATCCCTAAGCGAGCCATGACTTCTCGCTGATCGTCAGGAACCGCATCTAGGATCCGACGGGTCGCCGCATCGATTTCGATTCCATCATAGAAACCGGGAATGGTGACTCGGCCCTCGTTGGACTTCATCGAAGCCAAGATCTGGGCGAGTCGAATGCCCGGATTAGGCGCGAAGTTCCCATAGTGCCCACTGTGCTGCGGGACACGGGGACCATAGGTAGTCAGTGTGAAGCTCGAGATGCCCCGGGCGCCGAACTTGAGCGACGGCCGCCCAGAATAGTGGGGTGGCCCGTCGAAGATGATCAGCATGTCGGCTGCGAGTTTTTCAGAGTATCTCTCGATCGCCGCGGGCAGCACCGGTGATCCCATCTCCTCCATCGTGTCGATGATGACCTTGATGTCGTAGTCGGGCTCGACGCCCGCAGCAGCCATGACGTCCAGCGCCTTGAGGAACTGAATGTTGGGTCCCTTAGAGTCCGAGGCCGATCGAGCATAAATGCGCCAGTCTTCGTCGATGCCCGCCTGCAAGGCGTCCCAGGAGATTTCTTCGAACGACCCGTCAGCGCCCTCCTCCTTCAACGCGGCCAGGTAGGCACTCTCCTGATTCCACGCCGAGGGGTCCACGGGCTGTCCGTCCGACTGGAGGTACACCAAAACCGTGGCAGATGGATTCGCAACCCGGCGCTCCACGAAAAGCAGCCGATTGCCCTCGGTCTCGAGCCGCTCAGCGGTAAACCCCCGGTCCGTGAACGCGCGCTCGAGCCAGGTGAGCAGCCGATCGATGTCTTCCGGGAAGTGTCCATCGTTCGGAAGCCCGAGGTACTCCCGGAACATCTCGATGGCGGGCACCGCGTCCGAGTCGACCAGCGCCTGAATGCGCTCGGGAGAGAGTTGCGCCTGGACCTGGCCAGCGAGCAAGAAAGAAAGAAGCAGGGTCGTCACACCGCTACGCATCCCAATTTTCTGCACTGATTTACTCCGAATTGAAGCGATTCAACAGGTCTCATCTCACAGTTCTAATGCGTACTGCAGCCCTGTAAATGTAAGACGATGATGAGGCGTGAGGCCGAGCTCATCGATCGCAGCACGGTGTTCCGCCGTGCCATAGCCCATGTTGCGCTCCCAGCCGTACCCGGGATAGCGGAGCGCCAGGCGCTGCATGAGCCGATCCCGCACGACCTTCGCGAGGATCGATGCGCACCCGATGCTGTGCACGATCCCGTCTCCGCCCACGACAGCGTCGTGCTCTCTACCTAAGTGTTTCACGGGCAGGCCGTCCACGACGATGTGATCGGGCTGCGCATCAAGGGCATCCAACGCACGCTGCATCGCGACGGTCGTCGCCCGGAGGATGTTGCGCCGATCGATCTCATGAACGGATGCAGCTCCGACGCCGAAAGCGAGCGCCGCGCTGGTAATGGCCCCGTAGAGTTCCTCCCGTGTCTGGGCACTCAGCTGTTTGGAATCGTCCGCGCCATCGACGGAGACACCTGCCGGGAGAATCACCGCCGCCGCGACTACCGGGCCAGCAAGCGGACCTCGGCCCGCCTCATCGACACCCGCCATAAAAAGACCGCGGCCCCAGAACCGACGCTCGTATTCGAGCAAGTCCTGGGGCCGCGGTAACCTTGCAGAGTCCGGCTTCATGCCGGGGTCACAATCAGCGAACGGTGCGCTTCTCTGGGATCCTGGCGGACTTACCACGACGGCCCCGGAGGTAGTAGAGCTTCGCGCGGCGGACTCGGCCACGGCGAACCACTTCGATGCCAGATACTGTGGGGGCCTGTAGCGGGAAGATACGCTCCACACCTACACCACTGGCGATCTTGCGAACGGTGAAGGTCTCATCGAGCCCACCGTGCTTGCGAGCTATGCACACACCCTCGAACGCCTGGACGCGCTCTTTGGCCCCCTCACGGACGAGATAAAGCACCTTGATAGTGTCACCAGGTGCGAACTCGGGGAGGTCGTCCCGGAGTAGCTCTTTTTCGATTTCTTTGATCACATCGGACATAATTCGGCTCCACGGTATTGCCGAAGGCGTTCTTAGAGAGACCAGTAATGTAATCAGGTTATTGAGAGGGTGAAGTCCCCCCCCTACGGGTGTCGTATCGGGCCGGAACGAGCCATCTTGGCCCGTCTCAATCCCCATCCGGAGCTACCATGCGCATTCTACGGATTCCCATCCTAATCATGATCGCCCTCGCGGCTGCCTGTGGAGGCGGAGAAGGAGAAGTCGAGGAAGCAGCGGTCGGCCTCGCCGACACGGATCAATCGAGGGCCGAGCGGCTTGAGAGCCTCCTCTCCACACTGGCCGCCGATTCTATGGAAGGGCGTCGCACCGGAACGGAAGGCGCTGCTAAGGCGGCTCGCTTCCTAGCCGCTGAGCTCGAGCGTTACGGCGTGGAGCCAGCCGGCGACGATGGGTACTTCCAGACGGTGCCCATGGCACGAGTGGAGATTCGCGGTCGCGAGCGTCTGACTATTGCATCTGCGACCATCGACTTCGACACGATTTCTGCGGACAGGATCTTGGACACCGAGGTCAACGTCGTCGGCATCATTCGCGGCGCGGACCCCGAAGTCGCGGGAGAAGCCGTGATCCTAGGAGCTCACTTCGACCACGTCGGCATAGGTCAGCCGGTCGATGGTGATTCGATATACAACGGAGCCGACGACGACGGATCTGGAACCGTCGCGGTGCTGGAGATCGCCCGGGACATCATCGAGAGCGGCACCGCACCCCGCCGGACCATCATCATCTTGCTCAGCACGGCAGAAGAGATGGGTCTGCTCGGGACGCGTTACTACATCGACAACCCTGTGATCCCGATGGAGCAGACCGTCGCGGATCTTCAGATCGAGATGATCGGGCGTCCCGACTCATTATCGGGCGGCTTTGGGAAGGGTTGGCTGACGGGCTTCGAGCGCACCACGATGGGCGACCAGCTCAGTGCCGCTGGATCTCCGATCGTCGCAGACACCCGCCTCGACCAGAATTTCTTCTTTCGCAGCGACAACATCGCGTTTGCGCGCCTGGGTATCCCCGCGCACACCCTGTCGTCGTTCAATATGCATACCGACTACCATCAGCCGTCCGACGAGGTAGCGATGGTCGACTTCGGGCACATGGCGGCCCTGGTAGACGCCGCGGTGGAGGCGGTCCGTTTCCTCGCCGATGGGCCGAAGCCGGCATGGAAAGAAGGCGGAATGGAAGGACTGGGGAACTGACGTTGAGCCTCTATGAGCTGGACCTCGATCTGTCACTGACGAGGGACGACTTCGAAGCAGCGCGCGCTCGAGTCGCGCCGCACACGTACCACACGCCACTGCTCACATCCCGCTCCCTTAGCGAGGCCACCGGCTTCGACATGCGCCTAAAGGCGGAGATCTTCCAAAGGGGTGGATCGTACAAGGTACGCGGCCCGACGAATCTGATCGGCCAACTGACGGTCGAAGAAAAGGCCCGCGGAGTCATCTGCTCGTCCGCGGGCAACCACTCCCAAGGTGTGGCGATCGCGGCTCGGCAACACGGCGTAAAGGCCGTGGTGTGTATGGCCGAGAACGCGACTCCGTCAAAGATCGCAGCGACGGAGGGCTACGGGGCAGAAGTCATCCTACACGGCACGATCTGGGATGAAGCCAACGAGAAGGCGTTGGAGCTCGTGGAGGAGCGAGGGCTGACCTATATACACCCCTTCGACGATCCTCGGCTGATCGCGGGACAAGGGACGGTCGGCCTCGAGATCATGGAGGACTTCCCCGATGTGGATGTGATCGTGGTGCCCATAGGAGGGGGCGGGCTCATTTCCGGCGTGTCGATGGCAGCAAAGAGCATCAACCCGGAGGTGCGGATTATTGGCGTAGAATCCTCTGGTGCCCCCGCCATGAAGCTCAGCGTTGAAGCCGGCCATCAGGTGACGCTCGACGAAGTCGACTGTGTAATCGATGGACTTCGTGTAAGAAGGATCGGCTACAACACACGCTCGGTGGCGGCCCGATTTGTCGACGAAATAGTGACGTTGCCTGACCAACAGATCTTCGAAGCGCTCCTCTGGCTCATGGAGCGAGCTAAGCTCGTGGCCGAGGGTGCGGCAGCGGCACCGGTCGGAGCTCTGCTTCAGGGGCTCGTAAAGGCGCCAGCCGGAGCGAAGGTCGTTGCCGTCTTGAGCGGGGGCAATTTGGACACCGAGCAACTGCGTGGCTTGAGCTGGAACTAGTCTCTGCTCAACTCCGGTCTCCGTTCCACCGTGATCCGTTCGGCCTGCTCCTTCTTCCACTCATCGATCTTCGCGTGATCACCCGAGAGTAGTACTTCTGGCACTTCGTGCCCTCGGTACTCCGCCGGTCGAGTGTAGGACGGAGCGCTCACCTGTCCTGCATCGTAGAACGAATCGGTTGATGCAGCCTCGTGGTCTCCGATCGCTCCGGGCAAGAGTCGCACGACCGCGTCCGTGATGACCAACGCCCCGACCTCTCCCCCGGACAGTACATAGTCACCGATGGAGATCTCTTCGGTCGCCAGATGGTCGGCCACGCGTTGGTCCACGTCTTTATAGTGACCACACAGAAGGGTTAGATCGGGCTGCACGCTCAATCGTACCGCGTCATCATGCGTGAACGGACGGCCCCGAGCGGACAGTAGCACGACCGGGCCCACAGGCGCGACGTCATCCATCGCCTCAAAGAACGGTTCGGGCTTCATCACCATCCCCGCCCCTCCCCCGTATGGGAGAGCATCCACGGTCCGGTGCTTGTCGTGGGTGTAGTCGCGTAAGTCGATGAGGTTGTACTCGACCAAGCCCGCCTCAGAGGCCCGCTTCGGAATGGACAGTCCAAGAGGGCCTTCGAAGAAACTCGGGAAGATCGAGACGATGTTGATGCGCACGATCAGAGATCCAAGAGTCCGTCGGGCGGGTCGACGACGAGCCGTGAGGCATCAGCGTCCACTTCAACAACGACCTCTTTTGTGAAGGGGATCATGTACTCCTTCTTCTCCCCGCGGACCTCAAGCATGTGCGCTGGGCTGAGCTCAAAGATCTCCGCGACTTCACCGAGTTTCTGACCCGCAACGGTCTCGACCTTCATACCAATTAGATCGTGGAAGAACACTTCGCCCGCGGCGAGCGGAGCGACGTCCTCAGCGGGAACGAAGAGGTATCGATTACGAAGTCGATCGGCCTCATTCCGGTCATCTACTCCTGCGAACACGATGAGATGTCCGTTCTGAAACGGCCGCACCGTCTCGATACGCAGCGGCGGCAGATCGGGATCCGGCTGCTCGTCGTCCTTACCACCCAGACGAAAAACCACCCCGGGGACAAAGATGCCCTCGGGGTGGTCCGTCAGCGGCCCAATAAAAAGCTCACCCTTTGTTCCGTGCGGCCTATTTACATGCCCCACGACGAGAAACTTCGGGTCTTGGCGACCCATGAATCAAAGACGCCCGAGGGTTACTCGGACTTCTCCTCTTCGGTTTCTTCGGCGTCGGCAGCCGGCTCTTCAGCAGCTTCCTCTGCAGGAGCTTCCTCAGCTTCGGCCTCGGGAGCAGCAGCTTCCTCTGCAGGAGCTTCCTCAGCTTCGGCCTCGGGAGCAGCAGCTTCCTCTGCAGGAGCTTCCTCAGCTTCGGCCTCGGGAGCAGCAGCTTCCTCTGCAGGAGCTTCCTCAGCTTCGGC